>Ga0137306_100217_pt1 | contig 91976 bp, 89 predicted proteins | sample Inofroosms_March_FD_97187 | JGI IMG/M metagenome (GOLD analysis project Ga0137306, IMG submission 97187) | Mouse cecal microbial communities from Vienna, Austria - N-Acetylneuraminic and N-Acetylglucosamine D2O microcosms_March | ecosystem: Host-associated > Mammals > Digestive system > Large... | reverse complement strand
TTTCGTTTATGATAGTCATAATTATCACGGCAATTATTATTTTAATGAAGAAACGTATGGACTATTAAGCTTAAAGGGCTGATCTTTCATTGAAAAGATCAGCCCTTTTTGCCAAAAAATGCAAGTAATATTCCATTGACTGTAATTGTATTGTCCAGCTAAAAATGAAAAGTTAAATTAAAACTACGAGGAGGGACTACTATGCGTAAATTCTATAGATACTACACATCACAACTAGATGAAATGGATTGTGGGGTAGCCTGTTTAGCCATGATATTAAAACAATATGGATCAAGAGTTTCACTAGCTTATTTACGTAATCTTGCTAAAACAGATCTAGAAGGAACTACAGCGTTGGGGTTAGTAAGAGCGGCTCAAGCTCTAAATTTTGACACGCAAGCAATACAGGCAGATATGTCGTTGTTTGAAGTTTCAAATTTAAAATATCCATTTATTGTACATGTGGTTAAAAATGAAACTTTATTACATTACTATGTGGTTTTAGGCGCAAACAAAAAGAATATTTTATTAGCAGATCCAGCTCCAAATGTTGGAGTTATCAAAATGTCGCGACAACGTTTTGAAAAAGAATGGAGTGGGATCGCATTGTTATTTGCCCCAAATATTGATTATTCTCCAGTTAAAGAAGAGCGACAAGGCTTATGGATGTTATTTATAAAGTTGAAAAGGCAATGGCAGTTAATTATAAATATAGTATTAGCTGCTATGCTGATTACTTTGATCAGCATTTTAGGATCATACTTTTTGCAGGCTGTGATCGATAACTACATTCCAAATAGCTTAAATAATACATTGGCTATTGTTGCTAGTGGGTTACTGATTTTATATGTATTTAATTCTATGTTTAATTATGCACGAGATTTTTTATTGACGATTTTAGGACAAAGATTATCGATTGAAATTATTTTGGGATATATCAAACATATTTTTGAATTACCAATGGAATTTTTTGCAACAAGAAAAACTGGGGAGATAGTTTCACGTTTTAATGATGCTAGTAAAATAATTGATGCTTTAGCTAGCACTGTAATTTCGATGTTTTTAGATGTCGGCATAGTTGTGATCATGGGAAGTGTTTTAGCAATATAGAATAGGACACTTTTTTTGATAACCTTGGGTTGCTTACCTTTATATTTGTTGATAGTTGTAGCTTTTACAAAAAGTTTTGAAAAATTAAATAATAAGCAAATGGAAAGTAATGCTGTCTTGAGTTCATCAATTATTGAAGATATTCAAGGTATAGAGACAATCAAAGCATTGAATAGTGAACATGAACGCTACCAAAAAATCGATGGACAATTCGTAGATTTTTTGCGTAAAAGTTTAGACTATACAAAAATAGATATTTTACAGCAAGCTTTGAAAACATTTGTACATTTGGCCTTAAATGTGATTATTTTGTGGATCGGTGCACAATTGGTTATGAAAAATGAGATATCATTAGGGCAATTGATGGCCTACAATGCGTTATTGGCATATTTTACTGATCCGCTACAAAATATTATCAACTTACAACCTAAATTACAAAGCGCACAGGTAGCAAATAATCGTTTAAATGAAGTTTTTTTGGTAAAAGGTGAGTTTAACGCTAAGAAACATAAGTTATTAGCAGATCAGCTAGCTGGTGTGATCACTTTTAAAGATGTATCTTATTGCTATGGTTATGGACAAAACGTTTTAGAAGGAATAAATTTGACGATCAAAGAACATGAAAAATTGACGATCGTAGGGATGAGCGGATCAGGGAAATCGACTTTAGTTAAGTTACTAGTTAATTTTTTTGAACCAACGACAGGGAGTATAACTTTTAATGAACATCAGATAAAAAATATTGATAAACATCTTTTAAGAAGTTATATCAATTATGTTCCACAAACACCATATGTATTTTCAGGAACTATCATGGAAAACTTAACTTTGGGGAATCGTTCAGATGTTACTGAAAAAGATATATTTAAAGCGTGTCAATTAGCAATGATCACAGAAGACATAGAGAAGATGCCGTTACAATATGACACTGTACTTGATGAGAATGGTGGAATCTTATCTGGGGGTCAGAAACAACGTATTACGATTGCACGGGCAATACTGTCTCCAGCAAAAGTTTTGATTTTTGATGAATCAACAAGTGGTTTGGATGCAATAACTGAGAAAAAATTGATTGATAATTTGATGTCACTTGAAGATAGGACCATTATTTTTATTGCACATCGACTGGCAATAGCTAAGCGTACCGATAATGTTTTAGTGTTAGATAAAGGCAGAATAGTTGAACAAGGTGATCATCAAACATTAATGAATAAAAATGGATACTATGCTAGTTTAGTCAATAGTTAGGGGGATGTATCAATGGAGTCAAAATTTTTGGAAAGCAGTGAATTTTATACTGCACGCTTTAAAAACTTTACTACACTTCTGATTATTCCTAGTGTAATCCTAGTTTTATGTGTGCTGATTTTTTCATTAGTTGGTAAAAAAGAAATCTCAGTCAAGGGGATAGGTACAATAGAACCTCTACAGGGTACTACTGTGATCCAAACGTTCATCGGTGGTAAGTTAAAGGAGAATTTGCTTGAAGAGGGAAAAATCGTTAAACCTGGAATGACAATTTTAAGATTTGACAACAGTCAAGTGCAACAGAAATTAAATCTAGCACAAAAACAAAATTCTCTGCTAACTGAACAAATTAGAGATATCAGACTTTTATAAACTAGTGTTGCTGAAAATCGAGATCTATTTAGTAAGGAAGACGATTTTGGGTATCAAGAACGCCTAAAGACATACTTATCTCAAAGAAATAGTATTCAAATTGAGTTAGATGAGCTAAAGGATAAAGCTACCTTGAAGCAAGAACAGCGTGATCAGCTAGCTAAAGTACAAAGTGATGCATTTAGTCGGGGAAAGCAACAGTTAAAAATATATCAGCAACTATATCAAGATATTCAAAATGAGCATGAGTACACAGCAAATGACTCAGGAAAGGCTATCTATCAAAGTTATCAGGCTCGACGTAATATGCTAGAAAATGCAGAACGTGAGCAATTAAAAGCAGAAACTTTAAAAGATCTGCAGAAGCAAATTGATGATACCAATACTCAGCTAGATAGCGTTGAGACGCAAAGAATTCAACAAAAAGATGTAAATACATCTGAAGCAGAGAAAAAAGGATTGCTACAAAAATTACAAACGTTACAAACGGAACAATTAAGTGATATTTCGCAGTTATTGAATAAATTACTACAGGAACAAAGTGAACTTCAAGCAAATATTAAGACTCTTAATAATGAAAATGATAAGTATGTAGTTAAGGCAACTAAAGCGGGTAGATTACATGTAATTCAGGAATATGTTGGTGTTAAGTCTCTCGGGGGACAGATACAAGTTGCAAAGATATATCCTGAATTGGTAAGGAACGCAGAAATCAAGGCTTATATTCCAGAAAATGAGATATCTACTGTCAAAGTAGGACAGATGTTGAAATTTAAACTGACTAAAAATATATCCAAACCATTGTTACTTGAAGGGAAAGTGACTAAGATAGCAACAGCCCCGACTCAAGTAGACAAAAATAATTATTATACCGTAGTTGCGAAAGTTAGATTATCTAAAACAGAAGCAATGAGTAGTAAATATGGGATGTCAGGATCTGTTTCAATAGTTACTGGAAAAGAAACTTTTTTTAATTACTTTAAAAACAAGATGACTAAGGAAAAATAGATCATCTATTGTCTCTTTACTGATTGAATAAAACTAAGCATAAGTGGTTAGTAAATAGAAAAATGTTACGATTAAGATGCAATAACGCCCTAATATGACGGATCAAATGCTAGAGCACCAATAAGACGACGCTTGTGACGCCAACAAACCTTTGAGGATTGGGAAGAGTGGTAGTGCAATGGAGTGATATGAGCTATTTGGATAAATCGATAATAAAGGATTGTTCGGTAGTTACATGTTAAGTTGCGAAGATATTTGCTTGATTTAACCGTAAATTGTTTTGCCTTCAATATATTGAAGGGATCAGTAATTAAATTCTCTTAATTTCCCTCGAGTTGCCATGCTTTTAGTATGGCAACTTTTTTCGAGCATTTGAGTATAGTCCAAATATTGTCTTATGTTAAGATGAAATCAAGAATTTTGATGATAGAAGGGATCGGATATGCTGTATCGATGGGGCTTTAGCCTGATCGCAACGATTATTGAATATAGTGCGATCTACCTTTTGATCAAGCCTAACAAGAGTCGGTCACAGACGGTGCTTTTTATCGCAGTTACTTTGCCACTCCTAGTCAGTTTAGATCAAGCGGGGATCGTTGGGAAATACTGTTCCTTGGCGTTAGAAATGCTCGTATTTTACTTCTTTTATCGGACCAAGCCACGTAATTATGCGCTACTAGGGCGATTAGTGCTGGCAAATTGCCTAACATTTATTGCAGTTTTAGCAAGTGATATTCTCTGGCGTTATTATTCTGCAAATTATTTTGCTTTAGGTCATTTAGCTGTTGAGGCAGTGTGTGGCGCGATCTTTGTTTACATAGGAGTGCATCTTAAAGTTGATAGTGAGCTGGATAGCGAGACCGGAAAACCCTTCTTTTTGCTTATTTGCTACATGGGGCTTGCTTTGAACTCGTTTCTCTTTATCCGGGATGTGAGTCAAAGTAAGTTTGTGACGGGAATCTTGTTTGGTTTTACCGTGATCCAATTGATCTTTGTCGGGATCATTTATTCTTTGATCAAGCAGTATCAGCATAAAAAAGACCTCGAAGAACAGCGGCGCGATCTGGAAGCCTATATGCGTGAATTAGAGCTAAATCAGCGCAAGTTGCGCAAATTCAAGCATGATTATCAAAATATGTTGCTCAGTCTAGAGGAAAGCATTCGGGCGGGCAAGAGTGAACAAGCTTTACAGCAGTTAGCCAAGTATTCGCAAAAAAATTTTACGGATAAACTTTTGTGGCGTTTTAATGATGTAGATAATATCAAAGATCTACAGTTAAAGAGTATCTTTATCAATAAGTTAAACATTTTATTCAGCTATGATATCAAAGTCGATTTTGAATGTCGGCAAGAGATCAAGACGCCTGCGCATTTAGATACCTTTGATCTAGTGCGGATCATCGGGATTGTTTTAGATAATGCGATCGAAGAAAGTCATCTTTTAGGGGCAAGTGCTCATGTCCAAATGGCACTCTATCAGACAGAGGGCGTGTTAGAGATCATGCTCAAGAATCGTTGCCGACATGAAAAAGTTGAATTAGCCCAGATCGAAAATGCGGGCTATTCAACTAAAGCTGGGCATTATGGGGTGGGGCTTACGACTGTGCGTGAGATCGTATCAGACTACAACAATATTTTTATCGAGTATACGTCAGCTAAGCATGAATTTACCTTTGAGATGAAGGTCGTTTTGGAAGAAAGGTGAGAGAGATGAAACATCAAGTGCTCGTATGTGATGATGAATTAGCGCAAGCCCAAAGCCTAGCCGAGATGCTTGAGCGGGCGATCGTGATCCAAGATGATGAGCGACAGGGGAAATTAGAATTTTTAGGGTACTACACCTCATATGCTGCGACGCTACAAGCAGTCATCGACCATCAAGTGACGGGAGGGATCTATTTTTTAGATATCGAACTTTCGCCTAAACAGTATGACAAAACTGGTTTGGATCTAGCCGAAGCGATCAAACGACAAGATCCTAAAGCGCAGATCATTTTTGTAACAACGCATGATGAATTGGCACTAATGACTTTCCATCGGCGGATCGGTGCTTTGGATTATATCATCAAAGATTCGACGCGCTCAGAATTTCAAGGTCGAATAAAAGAGGCCTTGGCCTTAGCTTTAGAAAATATCGCTACAAGTCATACAGCACAAAAATACACCTTTACCTATAAGATCGGTCATAAGATATATAACGAAAATATTGATGATGTCGTCTGCATCGTAACGACTGAGCGCCCACATCGACTGCGCCTCTATAAAGTTGATGGGATCGCTGAATTTAATGGCAATTTAAAGGAGCTAGTCGAGCAATCCGAGTTCTTACATCCGATCTCACAATCATGCATCGTCAACGCCAAAAATATCAAGTCGATCGATCTTAAGGAAAGAAAGATCCTGTTTGTTAACGGTGAGTTCGAGTATTTTCCACGTCGTTCGCTCAAGCAAGTCAAGCACTTGATCGATGAACTGGGAAAGAGTTAGTGATTATTTAGAGAATACATCACAGTTGTATTCGTTTTTGACAAAAAAAAGCCCAGTTATGATTTTTGTGATGTTTTTTAGAAAATATGTGCTATTTTAAAAGTGTAGTTAGGATTTATTTTTTAGATAGGGAGATGTGAAATATGAATGATTGTATTAATTTGAGCAATCAATACAAACCACTGTTAACAGATGAGATGCAAAAAATTGAAGGCGGTGGTGGATGGGGAGATGCTTTACTAGGTCTCCTAGGTGGATTAGGAAAAGCACCAACCGCGGATCAACTAAATGGTGGAGCAACACGGAACTTTAGAGCACATAACTGTGGCCCGTATGGTCAAGGTGGAACTCCGAATTCGTGTAATTTTTAGGTGAGAGCTTAATGCAAGCTAAATTACACGGAAAAACAGTTGAAGTTTGGCAAGTAAGTCGGACTAATGAACAGCCCCAATGGGTCAAAGAAGCTTTTGCTAAGCATTATTTGACTTGGATCGGTAAGCGTTTACGCATCGTGATGCCGGCTTTATCCCCTTCGACTGTAGCGAACCTAAAGTTGGGGATGATCGGGACTTTAGGTGGTGGCTTTTGTGGGTATATGATGTATGTCATGGCCGATCAAGGTGACTATCTAGATGTGACCGACCATCGTGTTGTCAGTGAACGGCAATTTTTACGGAAATATCAAGTGGACTAATAAGTATGTGATAATGCGGTTAGTGCCGTATGAATAACGCGGGCCCCACCAAGATATGGTGGAGCCCGCGTTTGCTTTATCGCTTATTCTTTATTCGCATTTTTCCGCACTGTGAAGTCGTGCTACGAAAATCTGAGCCTAGCGTATAGCTACGGATAGTCAATGATGCCAAGCCCGCATCATCGCCTATCCTAGGCTATCCATACGGCTCATCCCGATTTTCTCCGCACTGTGTTTATAGCATGATCCCGACGGTGTAGTGGATGATCATAGTGATGATCCCCACAATCAAGTTGCGCAAGATAGCCGTCTTGACCATGCCATTGCCTAACTTAGCGCTTAAATAACCTGTTAATGCGACTGAGACACAGACTGCTAAGATCGTGAGCGGCCATTGGTATTGGACTGGACTCAAAGTCATCGCTGCTAACGGGAAGATCCCACCGATCGAAGCCGAGACTAAAGACGAAAGCGCCGCATTCCACGGATTCATATATTGCCCGAGATTTAGGTTGTATTTGATGCTGATGATGGTCTCAAGTGGCTTTTTTGACATCAGATCTTGGGCAATCAAAGCGGCAGTTTGTTCGCTTACGCCCCGTTCAACGTAAAACATTTTGACAGTTGCTAATTCACTTGAAAAATCAGTCTTTAATAATTGCTTTTCTTTAGCGACTGCCGCTTTTTCGGCATCTTTTTGAGTGCTGACTGAAGCGTACTCGCCGGCTGCCATCGAAAAAGCACAGGCAAGTAGATCGGAAAGTCCGGCGATAAAGATCGTGAACTGATCAGTTGTTGCCACCGCCACACTGAACAATACACCGACCACGGTCAAGATCCCATCATTTGAACCTAAAACACCAGCACGTAAAGTATTGAGCCGTTCACTCATTGAACTTGTTTTTTTCATCTGTGTTTACCCCCCAATAATTTTCCCGATCAAATATGTAACTGCCATCGTCAGTGTCCCCGAGATGACGTTACGGATGATACCTTGCTTTTTATCGGCTTTACTTAAAATAGCTGCCCCTAAGCCAGTCAAGGCTAAAGCGATCAAAACCGCGATAAATGTTGCTATGATCTTGATCTTTTCGGGAAACAACGTGATCGCAAGCATTGGCAATAATGAACCAGTTGGAAATGAGACCATTGAAGCGATCGCGGCGGCATAAGGATCGATGATCTCATTGATGTTTAAGCCATAGCGTTCACGAACTGTGGTCACGAGAGGGTCTTTTTGCATCATTTCTTCCGTTGCTTTTTGCGCTAGATCGGGTCTGATCCCTTGAGCTAAATAATTTTGTTTGACCAGTTCAAATTCATGCTCATAGTTTAATTTTAAGCGTGATTTTTCTTCAGCGACGGCTTGTTTTTCGGAGTCTTTTTGCGTACTGACTGAAACATATTCCCCCATTGCCATCGAAACGGTCCCAGCTAGCATCCCGGCGATCCCTGAGATAAAGATCCCGTAGTTGCTGGCAGAAGCCCCAGCTACCCCGACAACGATCCCCGCGACCGAGATGATCCCGTCATTTGCCCCCATGACACTTGCACGTAAAATGTTGACACGCTGAGCTAAAGTTAACTTACTATTCATGATCCATAACCTCTTTTTTAGAATGATTCTAAAATATATTTTACCGCAGAATTTAAATTTGTAAACAAAAAACTTAAGGTACCCAAAAATATTTTATCTGTATACCTATAATTATAGATCTAATGCTAACCTTTGTCTTAAGTTAACAATTTTGAGATAATAAGAGAAGATATCATCAGGCAAAGGGGGCAATGAAAATGAATCGGATAAGTAAGTTGATAGTAAGTCTTTTGGTCGCTCTGGGCTTGTTTTTTACTGCGAGCAGGACAGTTTTTGCAGATGGCAATTATCAAATAACCAATTATGATGCAACGGCAAATGTACGTGAAGATGGCAAGATCGATCTTACCCAACGGATAACCTACGAATTTGATGGTGATTTTAATGGGGTATATTACGACCAAAATCTGGCTAAAGTTACTGATGTCAGTGATCTTGGGGTCTCGATCACCCAAAATGGTCAAACGACGCAGTTAGCCGAGAGTTCAACTGGGGAAAACAACACATTTACGCAAACAAAAACGGCAGATAATTTAAAGCTCAAAGTCTATCATAAGGTCAGTGATGATAAGTTGACGGTGAACTATCACTATGTTTTGAGTGGCTTGATCACGAACTATCAAGATACGGCTGAGTTAAATTGGAAGATCCTTGGTGCAGGTTGGGATGTGCGCTTGCATAATGTTAAGGTGACGCTACAATTGCCCAAACCGGTCGCTGACTTACAAGCTTGGACACATGGGCCTTTGACTGGCTATACCGATGTTGAGCGTGCGCAAGGTAAAGTGACGCTGACACTTGCCGAACTTGATACCGATGAGATGTTGGAGACACATATGCTTTTTCCAACTTCAGTTACACCTAATAATCCTCAGGTGTCTAATGAAAAGGCAAAAGAAAAGATCAGGCAAGCCGAGGCTAAGTTGGCTGATGAAGCTAATCAAAAACGTAAAGCTGAAGAAAAAAGAGCTCAAGTTATCAAGCGGATTTTCAGCGGGATCGTATTTGCGCTTTCGCTAGGTTTTATCGGGATCTTGGTGATTAACCCAGGAAATAAAAAGACTAAATTACCGCCACTCAAGCATAGCTATGAGATCCCTAAATATGCGCCTGAAGTAGCTTTTGCAGTATTGAACCAAACGTTACCGGATAATCAAGCGTTTAGTGCCCATTTATTGGATCTTGCAGGTCAGGGCAAGTTAGAGATCGTTGAAGCTTCCGGCAAAAAGAACTATGTGATCAAGTTAAAAGATAAGGCACTTTTGGAAGATGGATTGTTGCATTTTCTCTTTAAAAATGTCGGAAATGGGACCGAATTTGATCTAAAGACCCTTAAGCAGGTAAAAAACAAGCGCAGTAGAGCCAAAGCGCTCAGTCAAAAATTTGATAAATGGGCTAAGCAGGTAAAAAATCAAGCTGATGCCTATAACTATATCGATAAAAAGACCCGCGCTTGGTGTATCACCGTTATGCTAGGTGCTTGTGTCAACTTAGGGATCTTATTGTTGGCAGGGGTCATCTTTAGTGGAATGATCAGATGGATCTGTTTAGGCTTAGGGCTCGTGATCATTTTATTAAGTGCCAAGTATTTGCTGACGCATTCGGGCTATACGCCAACAGGAGAAAGAGAGATCTATGAATTACGGTGTTTCAAAGCGATGTTAAAAGATGTTGGCCGGTTTGATCTGCGTGAAGTAGGAGACATTGTTTTATGGGAACAGATCATGCCGTATGCAGTGGCATTTGGTCTAGCTAAAAAGGTCATCAAGGCTTTGAAAGCCGAGTTTAGTGTAGCTGAATTAGAGAATGGTTTTGGAATTTATTATGCTTTGTATTTTGCAGGTAGTTGGAATGACAGTTTCACCTCAAGTTTTGAGCAAAGTATTGCAGCAGCCAATGTTGATTCGTCGGCTAGTGGTAGTTCTGGCGGGTTCTCTGGTGGCAGTTCCGGTGGCGGTGGCGGCGGGACTGGTGGCGCATTTTAGAGTCGGAGTTGCTAACCACATTTCAAAGGCAGTGCTAAGAAATCTTAAGTGTTTCTTAGCACTGCTTTATTATTATTTTAAGTAAAAAACCGGATAATGATGAGCAGATATTATTGTAGTAGTTGTTCTTTGCTTAGTCAGAAAGAAAGCGTTATACTGATTAAGTAAAGTCATATTTATAAAAGAATATACTTTATGGAGGGCTTATGGAACAAACATTGTATTTAATGCGACATGGTGAAACATTATTTGACCAATTAGGTAAGATGGAAGGCTGGAGTGATTCACCACTGACTAAAAAAGGCATCAGACAAGCTAAGCGAGCAAGTGAATATTTTAAAGCCGTTGATCTTTCGGCTGCTTATTGTTCAGCTTCTGAGCGTTGTTGTGATACTTTGCGTCAAGTTACATCATTGCCATATATGCGCCTAAAGGGCTTAAAGGAACAAAACTTTGGCTTGCTTGAAGGTGAACATAATTACCTACAACATTTGCGCCCCTATGGTGATCTGTTTGTTAAGTACGGTGGTGAAAGCGATTCTGAAGTTCAAGATCGGATCGTTACAACTTGTACTGAATTGATGCATCGATCCAGTGGCCAGACAGTTTTGGCAGTCACCCATGCCAATGCGTGTTTACAATTTATCAAACGCTGGGATGACCAGCTTGAGCTCTCCAGTATCCCAAATGGGGCGATCTTTAAATATGACTTCAATAAAGAAAATGACACGTTTGAACTGTTAGAACAGGTAACGGTTTAGGCAAGAAAGGGTGAGCTGATTGGCTTTTAAGAAAGATTTTTTGTGGGGTGGCGCGACGGCTGCTAACCAATATGAAGGTGGCTTTGCTGAAGATGGTAAAGGTCTAAATGCGGTCGATGTTTTAACGAATGGTTCAGCGACTGAACCACGTAAAGTTACTTGGGTCCGATCTGATGGCACAACGGGCGCAACGCCACTTGAATGGGGAAGTGGTTTTGAACTGCCAGCTGGTGCAAAACCGGCGTTAGTTGACGGGTATTACTATCCAAGTCATACGGCGACAGCTTTTTATCATCACTATGAAGAAGACCTTAAATTGATGGCGGAGATGGGATTTAAGTGTTATCGGCTCTCACTCAATTGGTCACGGATCTTTCCAAATGGTGATGAAAAAACGCCAAATGAAGCTGGGCTAGCCTTTTATGATAAGATCTTTGACCTTTGCCAACAATATGGGATACAACCACTGGTGACTCTTTCACACTATGAGACTCCCCTTGGACTGATCAACGACTATGGTGGTTGGAAAAATCGCAAGTTGATCAAATTCTTTGAAAATTATGTGCGGACTGTCTTTACACGCTATAAGGGCAAAGTAAAGTATTGGTTGACTTTTAATGAGATCAATGCGGTCGATCTAGCTCCATATATGGGAGCCGGACTGTTAGATTCGAGTTTGCAAAGTCGGGCGCAGGCGGCACATGATCAATTTGTCGCTAGTGCTTTGGCGGTTAAATTAGCTCATGAGATCGATAAAAAGATGCAGGTCGGGATGATGTTAGCCTATCAGCCGGTATATCCGTATACTTGTGATCCCGCCGATCAGATCAAGGTCATGGAATACAACCAAAAGATGCTTTTTTATGCCGATGTTCAAGCCGGTGGGTGCTATCCTAACTATAAATTGAAAGAATATGAACGTGAAGGGATCACGCTTGATATTTCACCAGAAGATCATGCTTTGCTCAAAGACTATTCGGTCGATTTTATTAGCTTTTCTTGTTATGGTTCAAATGTCTTAACAACGCATGAAAAAGAAGCCGGTGATAGTGGGAATCTAGGGATCAATGGGATCAAGAATCCTTACTTAGAGACCAATGCTTGGGGCTGGGCCACTGACCCCGATTGCTTGCGGCTAGCTTTGAACGTTTTGTGGGATCGTTATCACAAACCACTTTGGATCGTGGAAAATGGCTTAGGTTGGAGTGATGAACTCACAAGTGATGGCAAAGTCCACGATGATTATCGGATCAAATATTTAAAGGAAAATATCCAATCGATGAAAGATGCGGTAAACCTAGATGGGGTTGAGTTGCTGGGCTATACGATGTGGGGCTGCATCGACCTTGTTTCCAACGGGACAGGTGAGATGAAGAAACGCTATGGTTTTGTCTATGTCGAGCGCGATGATTTTGGCAAAGGTAGCTTGAAGCGAATTCCGAAAGATTCATTTTACTGGTACCAAAAAGTTATTGCCTCAAATGGTGAAGATCTGACGATTTAAGCAATTTCCCGGGTTATTTTTGCTATAATTAAGTGAAAATAGGGAAATGAAGTGATGCAGTGGGTAAACGAAAAAATGAGTTGATGGTAGGCACTTTACCGAATGTAGCTGATTTTATTCGCGAAATGGCTGCCGATAAACAGGCGATCTTAGCCAAAGCAGCGCAAAAAAAGCGCCAGTTACAAGCTTTTATGGCTAAGGAGGGTGATCACCAGACTAATTTCAATGCTAAAATGATCGCAGTGACTCCCGAACAAAAACAAGCCTACCGAGTTCGCAATCTACAGGTAGATTATCAATTTGCAGTACGAAAATTACGGCAAGAAATGGGGCTAGATCGACCCCATTTTGCATATAAAGCAGGCTTTAGCTTGGAACGTTTAGAAACGATCGAAGCGGGTGAAGCTTTGCCGACAACAGACGAATTATTACGGTTAGCTGAAGTCAGTGGGCGCTCAGTCCACATAAGATTTGATTAAAGCAAACAAAGCGATCAGCGCCGTATGGCTAAACCGGTCTTTCTCAGACTATGCATTTTGCGTTCTGAGGGAGGTTGGTTTATTTTTATTCGGAATTTATTTGCTGCTTCTTGGATCAGTGAACAGTAAAAGGCTTTTTATTTAGCAAAATTAGATGAATAGCTAGCAAATAACTAGACTAAAGACACCGTGTTTTCTGATTGACAAATCAAAAGTTTAACATTATATTATAAATAATCATTCTTATCTTAATTGATAAAGTAGTCAAAGTGCTTTATCCACATGAGAAGCTTGTCTTGGGGACAAGTTTATTTTGTGTGGAGTAGGCGCTTTTTTTATGCTTAAGGATAAATTTTACGGAGGGAAATAATGGCAAATACAGTGACTGAATTTGATACGATCGCGGCGATCGCTACTCCACCTGGGGAAGGGGCAATCTCGATCGTGCGGTTGAGTGGCGATGATGCCGTGACGCTCGCTGATCAAGTATTTAAAGGCAAGGATCTGACTAAAGTTTCTAGTCATACGATCAACTATGGTCATTTTATCGATCCTAAAACCCGGGAAATAATCGATGAAGTAATGGTCTCTGTGTTGCGAGCACCTAAGACATTTACTCGCGAAGATACAGTCGAGATCAACTGCCACGGTGGGATCGTGCCCACTAATAAGATCTTACAAGTCTTATTGACTAATGGTGCGCGGTTAGCTGAACCGGGGGAATTTACTAAGCGAGCCTTCTTGCATGGGCGGATCGACTTGGCACAAGCTGAATCAGTGATGGATCTGATCCGTGCTAAGACCGACCGCTCGATGAAAGCTGCGTTGAACCAACTCGATGGCGAGCTTTCGCAGTTGATCAAGAATTTACGCCAAGAGATCTTGGATGTATTGGCTCAAGTCGAAGTCAACATTGACTATCCTGAATATGATGATGTTGAAGAGATGACTTCTAAGTTGTTGCGTGAAAAAGCGCTCGATGTTTGTGCTAAGATCGAACAGCTTTTAGTCACAGCACGTCAAGGCAAGATCTTGCGTGAAGGGCTAGCTACTGCTTTAGTGGGACGGCCTAATGTTGGCAAATCCAGCTTATTGAATCACTTGTTACACGAAGATAAAGCGATCGTGACAGATATCGCTGGGACGACGCGCGATGTGATCGAAGAATACGTCAACGTTTTAGGTGTACCATTAAAATTGGTCGATACAGCCGGGATCCGCGAGACCGATGATAGGGTCGAAAAGATCGGGGTCGAGCGTTCACGTCAAGCGCTCGATCGCTCTGATCTGGTGATATTGTTGTTAAATGCCAGTGAACCTTTGACTACTGAAGATATCGAGTTATTGCAATTGACGCAGGATAAAAAACGGATCATCGTCTTGAATAAGATGGATCTTGAACCAAAACTCGATCTTAATGAGTTATATCAATATGTTGATAAAGCTGAAGTCCTCAAGACCTCGGTGCTAAAAAATGAAGGGATCCGCGAATTAGAAGAACATATCGCTACGCTTTTCTATGGTGGGATCGAAAATTCGCAGACGACAGTTTTAGTGACCAACGCACGCCATATTGCTTTGTTAGAACAAGCTAAGGCTGCTTTGGAAGCAGTTTTAACTGGTTTGGAGCAAGAATTGCCAGTTGATCTAGTCCAGATCGATATGACACGTGCTTGGGAACTTTTAGGTGAGATCACAGGCGATAGTTACCAAGATGAGTTATTAGATCAGTTATTCAGTCAATTCTGTTTAGGAAAATAAGGGAGAATTTATGCAATTTGGAGAAAAATACAAGGCAAAAGATTATGATGTGATCGTAGTAGGGGCTGGACATGCGGGCTGTGAGGCAGCTTTAGCTTCAGCACGGATGGGTAATGAGACCCTTTTGATCACGATCAACTTAGAAATGGTGGCATTTATGCCATGTAATCCTTCGATCGGTGGTCCAGCTAAGGGGATCGTTGTGCGTGAAGTCGATGCCCTCGGGGGTGAAATGGGTAAAAACATCGATAAAACTTACGTGCAGATGCGGATGCTAAATACTGGTAAAGGCCCAGCTGTTCGAGCTTTGCGGGCTCAAGCAGATAAGAGTCGCTATTCGATCGAAATGAAGCATACGTTGGAAGATCAACCACATTTGACTTTGCGCCAAGGGATCGTGGATGATCTGATCGTTGAAGATGGTGAAGTCAAAGGGGTAGTGACTAACACAGGAGCTTGTTATGGTGCTAAGGCGGTTGTCTTAACGACCGGGACTTCAGCTCGTGGCAAGATCATCATTGGTGAATTGATGTATTCTTCCGGACCTAACAATACACAAGCTGCGATCGAATTATCTAAGAATCTAGAACGTCTAGGTTTTGAACTCAAGCGATTCAAGACTGGTACCCCGCCACGAGTAGATGGTAACACGATCGACTATGCTCAGACCGAAGAACAACCAGGTGATGTAGAACCACATTTATTCAGTTATGAAAGTGACGATGCTAACTACCTAGATGTAAAACAACAGCTATCTTGTTGGTTGACGTATACGCAAGAGATGACACATAAGATCATTCGTGACAATCTCGATCGAGCACCGATGTTTTCCGGTGTGATCGAAGGGGTCGGTCCGCGCTATTGTCCTTCGATCGAAGACAAGATCGTCCGTTTTGCTGATAAACCGCGGCATCAGTTATTTATCGAACCAGAAGGCCGGGATACCGATGAATATTATATCCAAGGACTATCAACATCACTTCCAGAAGATGTGCAACAACAAATGGTCCATTCGATCCCAGGCTTAGAACAAGCCGAGATGATGCGCCCTGGTTATGCGATCGAATACGATATCGTTTCACCATATCAGTTACGTCCAACACTTGAGACCAAGTTGATCAAAGGCCTATACACGGCTGGACAGACTAATGGAACTTCAGGCTATGAAGAAGCAGCTGGCCAAGGTTTGATCGCTGGGATCAATGCCGGGCGTCATGCTTTAGGTAAAGCAGAGATCGTCTTGAAGCGTAGTGATGCCTATATTGGGGTCATGATCGATGATCTAGTAACTAAGGGGACAAATGAACCTTACCGTTTGTTGACGAGTCGAGCAGAATATCGCTTGATCTTGCGCCATGATAATGCTGATCTGCGTTTAACAGAACTTGGTCATGATATCGGTTTGATCTCAGATGAACGTTTGGCAGCTTTTGAAGCTAAAAAAGCAGAGATCGCCGCTGAAAAAGAGCGGTTATCAAAGATCCGCATCAAGCCATCACCAGAAGTGGATGCATATTTAGAAGCGCATGGCGATCGTCCCTTGAAAGATGGAGTCTTAGCAAGTGATCTCTTGCGTCGTCCATACGTGACTTATGCTGATCTGATGCAATTTATCCCCGCTGCACCGAAAGCTCTTGATCGGCGTGTGATCGAGCAGATCGAGATCCAGTATAAATATGAAGGTTATATCAAAAAAGCCTATGAAAAAGTTGAAAAATTGAAGCGGATGGAAGCTAAGACGATCCCAGAAAATATTGATTACATGGCGATCGAAGGCTTAGCTACTGAAGCTAAACAAAAATTAGTCAAGATCCAACCTGAGACCTTGGCTCAAGCAAGTCGGATCAGTGGGGTCAATCCTGCCGATTTGTCGATCTTGGCTGTCTATATCGAACAAGGCAAGATCGCAAAAGTAAAAGATTAAACGAACTTGGAATTATTTTGCTGAGTTAGCCGTCTTTTTTGGTTAAAAAGAGTGCTCTGAAGTGCATGATAATCTCCAGTCATCAATTAGGGGAATTAGCAGAACTTTGTAATTGCTATGTCTATATTGAAGGTGGTCGCTTGAAAGAAAAGATTGCACACCAAGGTGATGGAGTATTGTTAGTTCATTTGACTAAAGAAAATAAAATATTTTTTAGACTTCTTAAGTTTTTTATCAAGAAATATTTTAGAGGCAATAAATGTGTTGGGAAGAGATAAGAGAATTTGTACAGAAGACCAGCAGTTGAGATTATGGAAAGGCGTATTCTGCTTAATGAAACAAGCGAGTTGGTTTTTGTAAGATTGAGGCGTTATAGTTGCGATAACCCTGCTTTTTATGGCTAAATTTGTTATGATTTAGATATTGTAAAAAGAGAAGGGGTATTTTATTTATGGAAACATGGTTATTTTTACTGTTGATCTTAGCAGTTTCTTTCTTTGGAAAAAATAATTCTTTGATAATTGCAACTTTAGTCGTGATGGCGATCAAGTTGATTCCCGCATTATCAGAAAAATGGTTCCCAGTCATCCAAGCCAAAGGGATCAATTGGGGCGTGACGATCATTTCGGTTGCGATCTTGATCCCGATCGCAACGGGGCAGATAACTTTTCGTGATCTGATCGATGCTTTTAAGATGCCGGCTGGTTGGATAGCAGTCGGATGTGGGATTTTAGTTGCGATCTTATCACGTTACGGAGTTGAGCAGCTAGCAGCTACCCCACAAGTCACAGTTGCATTGGTCTTTGGAACGATCTTAGGGGTAGTCTTTTTACGTGGAGTTGCAGCTGGCCCTGTGATCGCTAGTGGAATGACCTTTGTGATCATCAGTTTGTTAGGAATTAGTTTTAAATAGAACTACTAAAAAGTGCTTGGGGGCATCATCCCAAGCATTTTTTAATATGATCTACAGATAAAAGAAGATAGTCCCTGAAAGCAAATTAAGTTTGACTATTTTACATGTCTTGAAAATATATTCAAGAGTCGTTGAGATATTCAGAGATCTGTTTGATACCAGTGCCAGTTTGGTGCTACTTGCCCAAAGTTGATCTTTTCGGTCAATAGATTGGTGAGTATTAGTTAGGGCTATTTGTATGAACGTCATAGATAGTATCGATCAAAGCATAGTTTGTTGTTCTAACGCACTTAACATGGCACTCTCAAGTACGTGTTTGAAAGGAAGATGATCCATAAGAAGAGGCCCCTTCTAAATTTAAATCGTGTTATAATATTATTTAATATTTTATTCATGCAAATGCAATTCTATAAGTAGGGGGACCATCAATGGCATATAAAACACATTTAAAACGTAAGATGCAGGCCCGACATATCCAAATGATATCTTTGGGTGGAGTGATCGGGACTGGCCTTTTTTTGAGTTCGGGTTATACGATCCATGAAGCAGGTCCGCTCGGAACGATCATTGCTTATCTGATCGGAGCACTACTTTGTTTTTTAGTCATGTTGTGTTTGGGTGAACTCAGTGTAGCAATGCCCTATACTGGCGCTTTTCATGTCTATGCTAAACGATATATCGGTCCAGCGACAGCATTATTGGTTGCTATTTTATATTGGTTGACTTGGACGGTAGCATTAGGATCAGAATTTACGGCAGCGGGGCTGATCATGCAAAAATGGTTTCCTGATACTCCTGTTTGGCTTTGGAGTTTAGCTTTTATTATTTTGATCTTTTTGACCAATGCCTTTTCAGTTAGAGTTTTTGCTGAGAGTGAATATTATTTTTCCCTGATCAAAGTGTTAGCGATCGTTGTGTTTATTTTATTAGGTGGGGCAGCGATCATTGGAATATTTCCATATGCTGGGTTTTCACATGCACCAGGCTTAAGTAATTTAACGAAAAATGGTTGGTTCCCTAATGGCTTTGGAGGGCTTTTTACCACGATGTTGACGGTCAATTTTGCTTTTTCTGGGACAGAACTCATTGCGATCACAGCAGGTGAGGCCAAAGATCCGAAGAAAACTATCCCCAAAGCGATCCATGCGACTGTACTGCGCTTAGGGTTATTTTTTATCGGAAGTATCGTTGTCATGGCGGCGCTGATTCCTTATCAAGTGGCGGGGGTAACACAAAGTCCGTTTGTCTATATTTTTGAGCGGATGGAACTTCCTTATGCAGCTGATTTGATGAACTTTGTTGTACTGACAGCGATCATTTCAGCTGCTAACTCAGGTTTATATGCGTCAACACGGATGCTGTGGTCACTGGGAAATGAAAAGACGTTTTCTCCAATTTTTACTAAAACTTCTAAAAGAGGGGTTCCACTAGTTGCTCTTTGTGCAAGTATGCTTGGTGCGATCTTAGCATTGATCTCAAGTGTTGTTGCCGCTGATACTGTTTATTTAGTCTTAGTCTCGATCTCAGGCTTAGCTGTTGTTATCGTGTGGATGGTGATCGCTATTACCCAGATCAGATTTCGTAAATCTTTTTTGGCTAGTGGACGTGAGCTTTCAGAACTGGAGTATAGAACACCGCTATTTCCGCTTGTTCCTTGGGCGGCGTTTATCTTGAGCGGAGCGTCATGCTTATTGATCTGGTTTGATCCTGATCAAAGAGTAGCGTTGTATTGGACAGTGCCCTTTGTTATCTTATGTTACTTAGGGCATTATATTTGGCAGCGATTTAACAGGAGAAAATGATACAAAAATAGTCGACAATGAACTTCAACTGGAAAGTTTATTGTCGACTATTTTTTTATAAACAGGAGGTATAAAAGTTTAATCTTCAACTAATTCTGGTAAGTTGCTCCGACGGACAAAGTGAAGTACAAGTCCTACGACAAGTCCAACAAGAGCTGGGACAGCCCATGACATTCCGATGTTTGCTAACGGTAAGTAGGAACGCATACCAGCAACGGCTAAACCAACATGGCTTTGGCTGACTACTTTAGGGAAGGCCACGATCATATCAAAGAATGCAGGAACAACTGTGCAAACAACTACAGTAAGATAAACTACACCATCACGTTTGAAAAGTGGTGAGAAAACTGAAAGTAAGATCAAGACCATTGAAAGTGGATAAAGAAACATCAACATTGGAGTAGACCAAGCGATGATCGTTTCGAGCCCAAAGTTAGCAGTCAAGAATGAAGCTAAACAGCTCAAGAATAGCCAAACATGGTAGCTGACTTTTGGAAAATGATTATGGAAATCTTGAGCAAAAGCAGCAACTAAGCCCACAGCTGTTGTTAAGCAGGTCACAGTCAAAAGGGTCGCTAAAACGGCTTGACCAACTGGACCAGCGTAGGCATTTACGATCTGGGTGAAAGCTGTACCGCCTTCAGGTGAAAGTTTGAATTGTCCTAAAGACATCGCACCTAATAAGATCAATAGTAAATAGATCAAGGCAACTGCACCCATGGAGAAGAAACCTGATTTAGCAGTTACAAGCGAGACGCTTTTAGGATCTTTTTGCCCCATTTGTTGGATAGCTGTAACGACAGTGACCCCAAATGCTAGACCAGCTAAAGCATCCATCGTGTTGTAGCCTTCTAAAAAACCATTTGTCAAAGCATTTGAGAAGTTAGAATATGCTACCGTAACAGGTGCGCTAGTAGTTGAACCTAGCGGACTTGCGAAAGCGACCAAAAAAACTAAAGTCAAAAGTGCTAAGAATAGTGGGTTCAAAACTTTGCCGACGTTGGACAAAATGTCATTTTCACGGTAGGAAAATGCAAAAGAGGCTCCGAAAAATAAAGCAGAAAATAAGAGCAATCCCCAGCTGTTACCAGCGCCTAAAAATGGCTTCAAACCAACTTCATAAGCCACAGTTGCGGTCCGAGGTGTTCCAAAAAGCGGTCCGATCGTAGCGTGGATCAAGACCATAAATGTCAAGGCAAACCCAGTTCCAAGTGGTAATCCAACGTCGTAGACCCCTTTAGCACGGGTGATAGCAATGGCTAAAACTGACAATAGTGGTAATAAGACCCCAGTAACTAGGAATCCAAGTGCGGCTGGTCCCCAATTGTGACCGGCTAATTGACCTAAGTGAAGTGGAAAGATCAAGTTCCCTGCTCCAAAAAATAGACCAAATAGTAATGAACTGACGACAGCATAATCTTTAAATGTCATCTTTTTTTCTGTGTTATTCATAAATTCATACACTCCTTTTTTAGTTGCACAAAATATCAGAACTAAAAGAAAAGGCGTCCCTAGACTGATCTGATCAGTCCAAGGACGCCTTTAGAGCGTGGTACCACCTTGCTTTACGAACGCCTCGCTACGTTCGCCTTTCACATACGGCCCATACCTAGAATAAAGGCGATATGCTAACACTGTAATGGGTGTACCCAGAGTATCTACTAGAAGTTCGTTCGATACAACGCCCGAAAGTGATTTTTCATCGTAAGGCTAACCTGCTCTCTTTCACCAACCAGAGCTCGCTTTTAGGCGCACATACGATTACTTGTCTTTCTCATTGCGTTTGCTGATATTTATTGTTGAACTAAATTTACAACCTTTTTTTGGTAATGTCAACACTTTTTTTGAAGAAAATAAGTTAGCTCCAAAAATGTGTTTATAAAAACGAAATTTTTTAATAATCTTTTTCTAATATTTTTAACTAGTACTAGATAATAAAGGTGTAAGTAAATGTTTTTAGTTTTTATTTGATGATTTAACTTCATATTTCAATTATATCCCCTAAAAATACATGTTTAAAAAACAAAAAAATTTAGTAAATTAGTTGTTGACAAAATAAAAAAATATAAATAGAATTGGTAAAAAATTCACTTACGCTAAATTGGGGGGCGAGATATTGTTACTGGAAATCAAAAATGTCAGTACCGCATTCAAAGTTGAGGGCCAATTTTACAATGCACTTGATGATGTTTGCTTAGAAGTAAATGAAAATGAAGTTTTGGCTATCGTTGGTGAATCTGGCTGTGGTAAAAGTACTTTAGCCACGAGCATTATGGGGCTACACAACGAGAAGCAAGCAAAAGTGACAGGAAGTATCAAATACCGCGGTACTGAACTTGTGGGCACAAAGAGCCAACAACTAGAGCAGATCCGTGGTAAACAGATCGGGATGATCTTTCAAGATCCGCTATCTGCGCTCAATCCATTGATGCGTGTGGAAGATCAAATCAAAGAAAGTCTAGATCTCCATACGAAGATGACAGGTGAGCAAAAACATGCTCGTGTGCTTGAATTACTACAACAAGTAGGTTTAGAACATCCCGCGCTAGTAGCACGTCAATATCCACATGAGTTATCAGGTGGGATGCGGCAACGTGTCGTTATTGCGATCGCGATCGCCTGCAAGCCCGATCTGATCATTGCTGATGAACCAACCACAGCTTTGGATGTTACGATCCAAGCCCAGATCTTGGATCTGTTGCTAGCGATCCAAGCCGAAAATCATGCGGGGATCATTTTGATCACCCATGATCTAGGGGTCGTAGCAGAAATGGCTGACCGAGTTGCTGTGATGTATGCGGGGCAGGTCGTTGAGTTAGGGTCGGCTAAGCAAATTTTTACCGATCCCAAACATCCATATACGCGATCACTCTTACGCTCAATGCCACAAGCAGATAGCGATCAAGAAGAGTTATACGTGATCGAAGGTATGGTTCCATCGTTAAAGAATATGGAACATAGCGGTTGTCGATTTGCTAAACGCATTTCATGGTCAAATGAGCTAGCGCATGAAAATGAACCACAAATGCACCAAGTAGCAGTCGGACATTATGTCAGATGCATTTGCTGGCGAGATTTTAAATTTTTAGATAGTAAGGAGGAGCATAAATGGCAGATGAGCTATTGAGTGTACGCGATCTTTGCGTATATTATCCTGTACGTTCAGGACTTTTTAATCATGTGACAGATCATGTTCGCGCCGTCGATGGAGTCACCTTTACGATCGAAAAGGGGCAAAGTTATGGTGTGATCGGTGAGTCAGGCTCGGGAAAATCTACGATCGGACAAGCTCTTGTCGGATTAGTGGAAGCCACTTCAGGGACGATCAGATATCATGATAAAGATGTGACTGATAAGCATATCAGGAAAAAATTAAAATACAACAAAGATGTACAGATGATTTTTCAAGACTCACTTTCAAGCTTGAATCCTAAGAAAAAAGTTGTTGATATTATTGGGGAATCACTAAGAAACTTTGAGAAACTGTCCCGAAAACAGTTAAAACAACGAGTACTGGAATTATTGGATATCGTGGGGCTTGATGAAGATTCACTTTATAAATATCCATATCAATTTTCTGGTGGACAACGTCAGCGGATAGGGGTCGCTCGTGCCGTTGCGACCAAGCCCAAATTGATCATTGCTGATGAGCCAGTCTCAGCTTTAGATCTATCAGTTCAAGCTCAAGTTTTGAATTATATGAAAGCGATCCAAAAAAAGTACGGCGTGGCATTTTTATTTATTTCACATGATCTAGGGGTCGTCTATCATATGTGTGATAAGTTGGCGATCATGCATCGGGGGAAGTTTGTTGAGGTCGGGACGCGTGAGGATATTTATCACGATCCATTGCACATTTATACCAAACGATTATTGGCTGCTATTCCACAGACTGATGTAAGAAATCGTGAAGAGCATCGTAAAAAGCGTCAAGCGATCGAAGCAGAGTATAGTGCGCAAAAAGAGGATTATTATGATGAAAATGGTCGGGTCTATCCTTTACAAAAAGTGACCCATACGCATTTAGTAGCTTGGAAAAAGGAATAATTATGAAAGGGGAGTGAAGGTATGTGGAAAGTTATTTTGCGACGCATCTTGCTAATGATCCCAGAGTTGGTGATCTTGAGCCTTTTGGTCTTTTTATTAGCTAAGTTGATGCCAGGAGACCCCTTTACTGGGATGGTCACACCTCAGACAGCACCTGAGCAGATCGAGGCTTTACGTGTCCAATCGGGATTTTATGATCCGTGGTATGTCCAATACTATAATTGGATCGTGCGAATGTTTCACGGCGATCTTGGGATGAGTTATCAATTTAAAACGCCAGTTGGAAGTTTGATCTTATCGCGAATGGGAAATACGCTTTGGCTTTCGCTGATGACATTGATATTAAGTTATGCACTAGCTATTCCTTTAGGTTTGGTAGCAGGGCGATATGAAAATACTAAGTTAGACAAAGGGATCATGATCTATACGTTCGTTGCTTATGCGATCCCCTCCTTTGTTTTTTATCTTTTGGGAGTTTGGTTTTTTGGTTATAAATTACGATTATTTCCAACTTCTGGCTCGGTATCGGTAGAAGCAGTCAGCAAAGTCGGTTACTTCTTAAGTCGTTTGGATCATATGATCTTACCGGCATGTTTGATGGCTTTGCTCAGTGTGACGGCGGTGGTGCAATATTTGCGTAGTGAAGTGATCGATAATAAAAATCAAGATTATGTTAGGACTGCACAAGCTAAGGGGGTAACAGAAAAAAAGGTCTTCACCAACCATATTTTTAGAAATTCTCTGTTACCGATCGCTGCATTCTTAGGCTATTCGATCACAGGATTGCTAGGGGGCTCGATATTTATTGAACAGATCTTTAATTATCCGGGAATGGGCCTATTGTTTATGGATTCGATCATGAATCGGGACTATTCGGTGATCACGGATCTAGTTTTATTGTATGGAATATTAACATTGATCGGCTCGTTACTGTCGGATATTATTTTGAGTTTTGTTGATCCTAGAGTTCGTATTGAGTAAAGGAGGTGAGATGATGAAGAAAAATACATCCAATTTTGCGATGATCTTACGCGAATTCAAACAAGATAAAGGCGCCACCTTCTTCTTGCTTTTATTGTTAGCGATGATCTTGTTCATCTATATCGATGCGCTCTTTTTAAATACTAAGCAAGTGATGCATGTAGATATCTTAAACAACTATCTGCGGCCGGGAAAAGATGGTCATTTATTGGGGACTGATCAAGGGGGACGTGATGTTTTTCATTATTTGATCTTGGGTACACGTAACTCGCTTAATATCGGTTTTATAGTTACCCTGCTCGTTGAAGTTCTTGGAATAATGTTTGGGTTGGCTGCAGGTTATTATGGTGGTGCAGTTGATAATGCCATGATGCGCTTTTTAGATTTTATGATGCTGTTGCCGATGCTGATGCTAGTTATTGTAATAGTTTCGATCATTCCACATTATACGATGGTAGATTTTGTGTTGGTCGTTTCAGCTTTCTTATGGGTCGGGACTGCGCGCCTGATCCGCTCCAAAACGCTTTCCGAGGCACAAAAAGAATATGTTTATGCGGCTAAAACAGCCGGAAGTAGTGCTTTTAAGATCATGGTGACTGATATTTTGCCCAATATCAGCTCATTGATCATTGTTGATCTAATATTGAGTTTAACAGCTAATATCGGGATCGAGGTTGGACTTAGCTTTTTAGGTTTTGGATTACCCGACTCTGTCCCTAGTTTGGGGGTGATGATCGGAGCCGCTCAAGATCCCGATGTCATGTTGGAAGCACCTTGGGTCTGGATACCAGCTGTCTTGGTGATCTTGACATTATGTGTCGGAATCAGCTATATCGGTAATGTTGTACGTCGCGCCTTTGACGCACGTCAACGTTTAGGGTAAGAGAATATTTGGAGAGAAGGTGATAAACGAAATGTAAAAATTTTTTATATCGTTTAACAAAAATGCTGGCAGTCGAGAGGGTGTGTCTGACCACAGTGACTTATTTGACAGTACAAGCTGCTAAGATTCCAACAAGGTATCTGGAGCATAAAAAAGCATTTAAAGAGGTTATCTTGTGTATAGCTCATCTAATGAATGTATCACAAGTAATTGCTAGGTTAAGACACAGGGTTACGACCCGTGCCAATACCGTATGCTCGTTGGCTCGTGGAAACTATTACGCTAAAAATATCAAACTTTACGAGCAAGAAACAAAAGGCTTTTGGACTGATAGTTGGGAGCTAACGTCTGAGCCAATGAGTATTGTAATGCTTTGCACACCAGCTCTAGCTTTTAACTGGGGATATTTATTTCGAAAAAAATACTACTTTGATCGTTTCAGTCGATTCGCCACATACTTACAATGAAAAGTATCGGATCAAATAAATGCATAAATGACAAGTCTATATACAAAAAGAAGCTTACGTCATTTTAATGGCTATGCTTATGAGCTAGCGATTACGAGAAACGAGATCTTAACGTTTGAGCTAATGTGGCACTGATAAAATAAGTCAAAGCGTTTCGTGTTTCACGTGGAACAAATTATGCTAGAATTTGGGTAAAACGATTGGAATGGGAAACATGAAGATAATTATTTCACCAGCTAAGAAGATGCAAGATGCGAGTTCTGATTTTGAGATAAGAGATACACCACTATATTTAGCCAAAACTAAGCAGTTACTACAGCGGTTGCAACGAGCATCCTATCCAGAATTGCAGCGTCTTTGGAAATGTAGTGAAAAGTTAGCACGACTAAATTATCAACGCCTGCAAGATGCGGAACTTGAAAAAAACTTAACGCCAGCTTTATTTTCGTATGTGGGACTACAATATAGCTCCATGGCACCGGATCTCTTAGAAGCAGCGGATTTAGAATATTTGGAGCAAAATCTACGGATCTTATCTGGATTCTATGGGATCTTAAGACCGTTTGATGGGGTGATCCAATATCGGCTAGAGATGGGAGCTAAACTTGTGGGAGCTACTTATCAAGATCTATATGAATTTTGGGGCGCTGAGTTATATACAGAGCTTTATCGAACACAAGAGCCAGTAATAAATTTAGCCTCAAAGGAATATTCAAAAGCGATCGAACGGTATTTAGCACCCAATGATGTGTTTGTCACGCTAGAATTTAAAGAGTTTGATCCTAAACGACAAAAATATGTTCAAAAAGCAACACATGCTAAACAAGCTCGAGGACAATTTGTGCGTTATTTAGCAAAACAAAAAGTAAAAACGTTAGAACAACTTAAAGAATTCGATGAATTGGGATATCGTTTTGTAACGGAAAGATCAACGGCAAAAAAGTATATTTTTTTGAAAGAATAATAATTTTGAGCGGGGAGAAGATCGATCATGAAAAAAATGAAATTGACTAAATATATCATAACATTGATGACGGCATTATTGGTTATGGGGATGACCAGTAATAGCGTTTTAGCAACTAAATTTCCGGTAGAATATGATAATCATAAAAAAGTAAAGAAAGGAGGTACATTACGCGTTGGCTATGTTCATGATGGCGTTTTTAAAGGTGTCTTCGCAGACGTTTTGAGTGTTGACGGGCCAACAACAGACGTTGCTCAATTTGGAAATTATAGCTTATTTAAACCCAATAATGACTATACGTATTCCAAAGATGGTTTGGCTCAAGTTTCGTTCAATAATGCCGAAAAAACAGCAACGGTCAAGATCAAGAAAAATGCGGGATGGTCAGATGGACATCCTTTAGAGGCTAAAGACATCGAGTATACCTATAAAGTGGTGGCAAATAGTGCTACGAATTCAGGGAGTTACAATGCACAATTGCGAAAAGTAGTTGGGATCGAGGACTATCATGCCGGAAAGACTGATAAGATCTCAGGTTTAGAAGTAAAAGATTTAAAGACCATGGTTATCCATTTTACAGATATGGAACCTGAAATGAAGTTTCCTAATGCTGGTTTTATCGTTTCGAGCTTGCTACCGTATCACTATTTAAAAGACGTTCCATTTGATAAGCTAGCTTCTAGCGATAAGGTGCAAAAGGATCCACTCTTTTACGGACCATTCAAGATCAAAAATATGGTGCGTGGACAGTCAGTCTCATGGGTGCCTAATGAGTATTACGGGGGTAAACGGCCTAATGTTTCTAAGATCAACATTGAAATGGTCTCTAGTGGTCAAGCAGCAGCAGCGATGCGAGCTAATAAATATGATATTTTATTGAATGAAAGCGGTGGGACCTACAAGAAAGTTCGTAAATTACAGCAGTATGCTGTTTTAGGAGTAAAAGAAAAGTATTATTCGTATGTCGGTTTCAAAGTCGGTCATGCTAATAAAGAAGGATTAAGTGTAATGGATCGTAAGACACCAGTACAAGATAGAGTATTACGCCAAGCTATGGGCTATGCACTTAACATGGATCAATTATCTAAGAAATTTGATGCTGGTTTGTATTATCGTGCTAATACGGTCGTACCCGATGCTTTTGGAAAATATAATGATCATAAAGCAAAAGGGTATACTTTAGATTTGAAGAAGGCCAATAAGCTGTTAGATAAAGCGGGATACAAGTTGCAAAAGAACGGCTATCGAACGTTACCTAATGGCAAAAAATTCAGTTTGAAACTATTATCTGAAGGTGGGAATAGCTCAGATGAGCGTGCTATGATCCAAAACTATCTTGAACAGTGGAAAAAGATCGGGGTCAAAGTTGAACTAAAAGATGGACGATTGCAGGAATTTAATTCCTATATCGAACAATTAGTCAATGATGGTAAAGGCTTTGATGTTTGGCTCAGTAATTGGGCTGTTCCAATGCCACCAACAACAAGTGTAGCTGGAAATTATATGCCGTCTGATCCATATAATTTTGCCCATTTTGTCACTAAGGAAAATACTGAGTTGATCGAATCTTTGAGTTCCAAGAAGGCTTTCAATGACAAATATCAGCTAAAACAATTTTATAAGTGGCAAGAATACATGAATAAGGAAGCGTACATCGTTCCAAGACAATTCCGCTATTCGACTTATGTTTTCTCCAAAAAACTGACTAATATCTCTTTGAAACCAAAAGAAAGTTATAATTTGTGGGAAAATATCGCATTTACAAAATAAAAGAAAAAGGAAAGCTTTTGTGCAAGGCTTTCCTTTTTTAATGCCAAAATAACAAGTACAGTGGTGGGATAAGTAAGCTGGGTAAGAGATTTAAAACGCTGATCTTAGTCAATTTGAGAATATTTGTCCCAGAAACAAAGATCAATATTCCACCAATGATCGAGAGCTCAGTCATCAAAGTCGAAGAGATACTACCAGCTAAGCTAAGGGCGATCAAGTATAAGCTACCTTGCCAAAAAAAGAGGACGACACCACAAATAGCGATCGCAAAACCATAAGCAGAAGCTAGGATAAGCGAAGTGATCCCATCGAGTAGGCCGTTGGTGATCAGATAGGTATAGTCGTGATCTAACGCGGCTTTAAATGGTCCAAGGATCGAAAGCGAACCAAGGCAAAAGAGTAAGATCCCAGTCGTGATCGCCCCACTAGTTTCAGTTGAGCCCAATTTTTTCGTCAGTGTTTCAAACCGTTCTTCCAAATGCAAAGCTTGTCCGAGCAAACTGCCTACTGTCAAACTGACGATAAATAAGACCGGTAATGAACTTTTTTGCAGACTAGTACTAGCAGTGCTTATCCCTAACAAAATAACACAAAGTCCCAACGCTTGCAGCAAAGTTTGATGATAGGCAGGTTTGAGCCCTTTTTTAAAGAGCAGCCCTAACCCACTGCCTAAGATGATCATTCCAGCATTAAAAATAGTGCCCCACATATTATCACCTCATAAAAAAACTAAGCAAGCTAAATCAGCTTGCTTAGTTTACTATAGCAAAATTTTAGTGGAATTGCATACCACCGTCAACGATCAAGGTTTGACCAGTGATATAGTTGGAATCTGTTCCGGCTAAAAATGAAACAGCGGCTGCTACATCTTCTGGTTCGGAGAGTTTTTCTAGGGCAATATCCTTAGCGAAAGTTTGCATGCCCCATTCATCATCTTTGCCCGCATTTTGACCAACACGATGGGCAATATCGTACATCATTGGGGTTTTTACGATCCCAGGGGCAAAAGCAGTTACTGTGATCCCTTCTTTAGCAAGGTCACGTGCAGCTACTTGGGTGATACCTCGAACGGCAAATTTGGTTCCACTATATAATAAAAGATTAGGATTACCTACGACACCAGCTTGAGATGTGGCATTGATGATCTTACCAACGATCTCTTTGCCAACGCGTTTTTTCTTTCTAAATTGTTCAACTGCGGCTTGGATCCCCCAAATAACACCAGCAACGTTGATGTGGTAAACTTGATCAAATTGTTCAGGTGTGATCGTTTCGATCGGAGTGGTCGGGCCGACCCCAGCGTTATTGACGATCACATCAAACCCGCCAAATGCGTTATATGTTTTTTGTACGGCTTGGAAAACGCTATCTTTATCAGCAACGTCAACTTCGATCGCAACAGCGCTTTTACCAGCAGTTGTTAGATCAAAGGCTGTCTGTTTAGCTGCTTCTAAGTTGCGATCGGCAACGGCAACTGCAAAACCATCATCAGCTAACCGCCGTGCGATCGCTTGTCCAATACCTTGTGCGCCCCCAGTGACTAATGCTACTTTTGTCATAAAAAAACCCCCTTATTGAATTTAGCAACTAACTCCTTAGTTAAGTATACCATTTTTTACAGTTGAAGAAAACGGTTACAATGATAATAAGCTTGAAATATGCCCAAAAAAAGCTATAGTTAAGTAATTAAGACTGACATTTCAGGGGGTAAAATTGATGCAGATAAAATTTGATGAAAAGATGCTCGTGGCTCAAGACCTTTCAGCGATCGGTAATCTTTCACTGGCAGTTGCGATCCCGATCTTACAAGTTCAAAAGATCCCGCTAGCTATTTTGCCGACGAGCTTATTATCGACTCAAAGTGAAGGCTTTGGCACACCTGCAGTCAGTGATTGCTACTCCTTTGTCAAAGCGACTTTTGCGCATTGGCAAACACAAAATGTTAATATTACAGCAGCGTTAGTTGGTTATATCGATAATTTAGCTACCGGTAAAGCACTATACCAATATTTAAACCAGGCCAAGTTAGAATTAGTTGTGATCGACCCAGTTTTTGCTGATGAGGGGAAATTTTACCCCAATTTAGATGAACGACATTTGGCTTTGCAAAAAAAGTTGTTGCAAGTAGCTGATTTTGCGACTCCGAATTTGACTGAAGCCAAGTTTTTAACAGGGCAAATGCAAAGTACCCCAGATCTGACCCAATTAGCCCGTGAGGTTGAACGGCTTTTACGCTCAGGAGGCAAGGCTGTCATCACTGGCGTCGAGTTGGACGGACAAAAAGGATGTATTTGGCTTGAAGAGGGGCAATTAAAGACTTGTTTCTTCCCCAAGGTAGAGGGGCACTTTTATGGTAGTGGTGATGTTTTTGCGGCTCTTTTAGCTTCATTTTTACGGCAAGGGGTTTCGTTTGAACAGGCGATAAAGCAATCCACGAGTTTGACACAACAAGCCTTGATCCAGACCACTGACCAAAATGTTGAGCGTAGTTATGGGATCTATCTGGGCGAATTATTGCCCAAATTAGCAAAGGGGATATCACATGAAGACTAGACAAATCGTGACGTTAGCTTTGATCACAGCCTTAAATGTAGCTGTGGCACGCATATTTTTGATTCCGGTAGTATTTACGCATGGAAATATCAATTTATGTGATGCGGGGATCGTTCTTTCAGGGCTCGTCTTTGGAGTGCGCGGTGGTGCGTTAGTCGGGGGCCTGAGTGGCTTTTTACTCGATCTCTTTAGCGGTTATCCGCAGTATATGATTTTTTCTTTGGTGATCCATGGGACACAAGGGGCGCTTGTTGGAACCGCTCAGACTAGATCTTTAAAAGAACAGCTCCTAGTTTGTGGAGGAGCGATCGGAGTTTTAGTTGGGGGATATTTTATTGCCGATAGTTTGTTATATGGCTGGAGTGCCGGGATCTTAGGGATAGCGACTAATTTATTACAAGGGATAGTTGGGACTGGGCTGGGATTGGTCTTGGCCCGCAGAGCACCTAAGATAAGAGCGCAAAAGTGGTAATTTGTTCGTTTTTTCTGATATGATGAAAGAAAAACGGGAGGGGTTTTTATGCACGAATTAAGTGGGTGGCTACTGTTGATCTTTGCCTCAATAGCAGCTAGTATTTTAGCGCAGTTTTTTCCAAAGATCTCGGAAAATTATGTCAGTATGGCAGTTGGCGCAATAATTGCTAGCATACCCTTTTTTAACGAGATGCTCCCTGAGTTTGAGCCTGAAGTCTTTATGATCACGATCATTGCGCCATTGCTATTCTTTGAAGGGCAGGCGATGAATCTCAATCGTGTGGGGCACAAACTCAAAACTATCTTGGGGATCGTAGTTATTTTAGTAGTCATCAGTACAGTAGTAACGGGTTTTGCACTCTCATATATCACGGGGATCGGCTTGTCGCTAGCATTAGTGATGGCAGCGATCAGTACCCCAACTGATGCGACGGCGACCGAATCTGTTTCTGAAGGACTACAGCTTCCCAAGAGCGAAAAAAATATGCTAAAAATGGAAGCCTTATTCAATGATGCTTCTGGAATCATCTTATTGAATGCAACGGTGCTCTTTTTACTTCGAGGAGAGATCGATTATAGCTCAACGATCATAAACTTCTTATTTGCAGCGATCGGTGGTGCTTTGTTTGGTGCTATCGTTGCTTTTATTGCGATCTTCTTTCGCCAAGCCTTGATCCGTTTGCCTTTTGATAATGCAGTCAATGCCCAGATCATGTTAGCTGTGGCCTTACCATTTATCATTTACGTTTTAGCTGAAGAGATCCATGTATCAGGGATCATTGCGGTCGTATGTGCTGGCTTATTGCATAACAGTGAAGCCCAGCGGAGTCGTTTCAGTGATATGCAGCAATTTTATTTAGGAAATAATATTTTTTCTTTAGTGCAAGAGTTATTGAATAATGCTGTCTTTTTGATCTTAGGCTTAAACTTTGTCCGGATCGTTATGGACGAAGATGTGACTTTCTCATCGTGGATCTGGATCACAGCTGGGATCGTCTTATACGCTCTGAATTTACTTGTTCGCTATCTCTACGTTTTACTGATCATGAAGCGTGGTCACCGTAGCGCCTTGATCTTTTCGTTAGGTGGTGTCCATGGAGCGGTTACTTTAGCGCTTGTCTTTATGGCAGCAAGTTTGGGGCTAAGTTCAAATCAATTCAACTTAGTCATCATGTCTGAATCAGTAATGATCATTTTGAGTATGTTAGTTCCAAGCATCGTTTTTTGGTTTATTTTGCCAAAAGAAGAGCATGATACAGGTGAAAAGAAAAAATATCGCCAAGAGATGATCAATCGCGCGATCAGTGAAGTTGAGCATATGTATCTGCCTGAAAAAGTAAAGCAAAGTGTGATCTATGATCTGCGTGACCAAAATTCAGAGACCAGTTTGCGCCAATTTTGGCAACAGTGGTTTTACGTTTCACGTCGCCCAGCTTTCAGTAAGGTCGAACGCTCCTTAGAACAACAAGCTTTGTTATGGTCATTTTATATTGAACGTGAGTATTTGGCAGAATTACTGGAGGCAGGTGAAGTTGATTCGACTGATCTGTATGACTTGTATAACGAAGTCGCATTAGCTGAAGCCATGGTCTTAGATCCCAAGAATTCATTTCACTAAATAGCTCGAGTAACGCTAGATGAACAAAAAGAGCCACCACGAGCTCTGAAGTGCCCCTAAGTTAGTAAGGGAGTTACTTCAGTTCGTAGTGGCTCTTTTATTATTGCTTAGCGGACTTTACCAGATAGCGATCCGTTTATCTGGTGCTAGGTACATGCCATCACCTGGTTTGACATCAAAGACTTGATAGAAGTCGTCTAGGTTACGGGGTTGGATATTTGCCCGTAAGACATGTGGCGCGTGAACATCGATCGCTAAGAGAAGTTTTTCTCGCTCTGGTGCCGACTTCATTCCCCAGATCCGGGCCCAGTTGATGAAGAATTCACGCAGATCTGCATCTGGTTCGCTTTTGGCAGCTTCAAGTGCACAGCTCAATCCCCCTGCATCCGCAATGTTTTCGGAAACAACAAGCTTACCGTTGACTTTTCCGGCAGGCAATTCTAGGCCATCGAATTGTGCGATCATTTTTTCAGCTAATTTTTGGAAGTGGGCTAGGTCTTCTTTAGTCCACCAATTAGCTAAGTTACCATGTTCGTCAAATTGAGCTCCATTGTTATCAAACGCATGGGAGATCTCATGGGCGATAACGGCACCGATCCCGCCATAATTAGCACTTGAAGTTTGTTCAAGACTGTAAAATGGTGCTTGCAAGATCGCTGCGGGGAAGACGATGATGTTAAACGAAGGGTGGTAATAAGCATTGACCATGTGCGCTGGCATCTCCCAACGTGTGCGATCAACTTTTTCATCGATCCGTTCAAAATGACGCTTAGTTACGATCTTGGTGAATTTTGTCACGTTATCGACTAAGTTTAAGTCGTCATCAACGATGAACTTGGAGTAAAGGGGATCGAGTTCATCAGGATAGCCAACGTTGATCCCGAGCGCATCTAACTTAACGATCGCTTTTTTACGTGTTTCATCACTCAACCATTCATTTTCTTCCAGCCGTTTTTTATAGACAGCGATCATCTTTTCGACCATGTGGTGCACGTCTGCTTTAGCCTGAGCCCCAAAGTATTTATGAGCATAATAGAGTCCGACTACTTGACTGTATTGATTTGTCGCTAAGTAAAAGGCTGCTTTTTGCGGATTCATTGCCTCTTTTGAACCAGAGAGCGCCCGATTATAGGTCCCCCCTAAAATGCGGATCTCATCGCTCAATAACCCGGTTAGACCAAGAAGAGTTTTGACAAATAACCAACTACGCATGCTCTCAAAATTTTGTTCGTTGACTAATTCATTTAAGGCCGCATAGTACTTAGGTTCGCTGACGATCACTTGTTCAGGCGCTTTTCCAAGTAAACTTGTCACGACTTTAGCGAGATCGACATGTGCGCTCAATGATACGAAATCTTGGAAAGTGTACTTGTTGTAAGATTTTACGTAATCTGCGCGTTCTGTGCTATCCTTTTGAAAAGGTGCTAGTTTTTTGTCGTAAGCCAAAGCTTGTGCGATCGTTTTTTGGCTAAATGCTTCATCGTAACCAGCTAACTTGAAGAGCTCAGTCAGCATTTGTTCTAAGATCTGAAGCAATGTTTTAGCTTGTTCATTGCCGGGTTCATAATAGGTCTTATCGGGTAAAAACAAAGATGGAACATCAGCATAGAGCGCGTAATGCTTGGTATCTTTCATATCCGGTGAAACATAGAGTTCAAACGGTGCATCGTAATTTTCAAGGATCAAATCTGGCAAAGCGTCTTGCCAAGCCTTTAGATCTTTTAAGGCTAAGACCTTATCTAAATACTTTTTAGCTGGAGTAGCACCAGCTTTGTTACGGGTTTCAAAATCAGATGCAAGGCGATAAAACTTTACAAATTCTGCCATTTCTTTGGTCTGTGGTCGGTCTTTTTTGGTCAACATTTTGCCAAAATCAGCCATCAGTGTTTCTTCGATATTGTCGGCCAAGTCCGCAAAGCCCCCAGTAGTTGCCTTGTCGGCTGGGATCACGGCGGTTTTGAGCCATTCGCCGTTGACGGCTTGGTAAAGGTCATCTTTTAGTAAAGCTTCATTGACAGTTGTATTTTCCCCCATAAAAATTCCCCCTTAGGTTTTTAAAAATCAGCCGTATCAGGGTCAGTTGCAAATCCAGCAACACCCTTTAAGGCATCGATCTGTTGCATCTCGCTTTCGGTCAATTCAAAATCAAAGACTTCAGTATTTTCTTTGATCCGTGCCGGATGGACCGATTTTGGTAATGGTAGATAACCGTGTTGCAATGACCACCGTAAGCAAAGTTGTGCGACTGAACGCTTTTTCTTTTGGGCCAAAGCTTTTAAGGTCTCATTAGCAAAGATCTGTCCGGTACCAAATGGACTGTAAGCTTCCAATAAGATATCGTGTTGTTGACAGTAATCAATAGTCAAACGATCGACATCACCTGGGCAGATCCGGATCTGGTCGACCATCGGCTGGATCTTTTGTGTTTTTTTCAAAACTTCAAAATGCTTAGGTTTAAAGTTTGAAACTCCGATCGCCTTGACTTTCCCAGCCGTGTAGGCATCTTCTAAGGCACGCCAAGTCTCTTGGAGATGTTTTTCCCAGTCATGATCACGAAAAGCCTTTGGATTAGGCCAATGGATCAGAAATAAGTCCAAATAGTCGGTCTGAAGGTCGGATAAAGAACGATCGAGGGCTTGAGTAGCCAGTTCGTAAGTATGAGCCTGATTATCCAATTTACTTGTGATAAAAAGGTCACTACGAGCGATTCCGCTTGCTTTTACGGCTTGACCGATACTTTTTTCGTTGCCATACATTTCTGCAGTATCGATATGGGTAAAACCAGCATCAAGTGCAGCTAAGACAGCATCGGTAGCTACCTTACCTGCAGGAGTTTGCCAAGTACCAAAACCTAAAACTGGTATCTTAACGCCGTTCTCAAGTGTATATGTGTTCATCAAACTCATAAATTCCCACCTATCCTTGTATTGAATTATTGTGTACTACACGCCTTGATTATACCATAATTAATTAAATGTCCATCTTTAGAGCGCTTATGTATTAAGGAATTTTGTTCTTTTTAGAATAAAAGCATTTTCACGGCTAATATTTGTGTGAAACAAAATATAAGTATGCTATACTACTAAATGAGTTGCGGACGAGTTAGTCTGCTATTTTTGTTGATCACTTTTTTGAAAAATGTAGTTTATTGCTTTATTTAGGGGGAAACGATGTGAAATTTTGGGGCAAGACAACACAAGATGCGATCAGATCTGGCTTAGAGGAATTGCATAAGACTAAAGCACAGGTCGAAGTAAAAGTTATCAGCGAAGGAAGAAAGGGCTTTTTAGGGTTTGGTAAGAAACCAGCTGAGGTGGAACTCGTTGTTAAGGAAGAAACAACACATAAAAATGCTGGGCGACCACACGCTAAAAAAGTGGCTGTTGCAAAACAAAAGGTTGAAGACTGGGAGAAATATCTGCACGAATTAGGTTACTATTTGGCAGATGTCACACAGAAGATGGGGATCAAGACAACGATCGATGTAGTGGTGGAAAAACGGGTCGTGACCTATAATTTTGAAACTAAGCAGGAAGGTAGCTTGATCGGGCGCCACGGAAAAACGCTCAATGCGTTACAGTTGTTAGCACAAGATTTCTTGGATAAGAAGAGTAAAAGGAAGATCCAAGTCATCTTAGATGTGGCTGACTATCGGGCGCGACGCAAAGAAACGCTCCAGTTTTTAGCACGAAAAGTTGCACGGGATGCAATTCAACAAGACCAACGACAACGGTTAGATCCAATGCCTTCATTTGAAAGAAAGATCATCCACGCTGCTTTGGTTAGAAATACTGAGGTCAAAACCTATTCAAGCGGTAATGAACCGCGACGCTTCGTCGTTGTTGAGCCGGCGTATACCAAAAATACAGGGAAGAACTAAGAGAGGATTTTGACTATGTTTGAGCATAACCCCAACCATTTAGAAGATGAATTGTGCTTTTCGATCTATACCGCACAACGCTTTTATAACCGTTTCTATACTGAAGCCTTGAAGAAGTATAATTTGACCTATGCGCAATACATCACGTTATTAGTTTTATGGGAAAGTAAAGAAAAGATGATCATTCGTGATCTAGGTCTACGTTTGAAACTTGATACCGGGACATTGACGCCTTTACTAAAGCGCATGGAAAAAGAAGGCTGGGTAACTCGTACGAAGACAAAGGCTGATGGACGCAAGGTCTATATCACTTTGACTGACAAAGCTCTTGAGTTGGAAGACCAGATCAAGGCCCGGGTCACTGGTTGCTTTGGTTCCGTCGATATGTCCAGTGACGAGTATAAAAATGCTGTCAAATTTATCCAAGACATCGCTAAGAAGTTAGAAGATAACAACAAGTTGTTGGTGGAAAAAACTAAATTCTAATTTAAAGATCCGCTGAGCAAAGTGCTCAGCGGATTTTTTAGGTTGAAGTATAATATCTGCAAAAAGGGGGAATTTTTATGAAGTGTTACGAAGAGGTATTTTGTGAAAAAACAAAGCTAAACGATCTAGCTGAGTTGACTCGTGAGGAATGGACATTTTCACGTGAAGGGGCAATGGGAGATTTTTTTAAGTGCTTTGGGTGATAGCTCAAGGCACTTTTTTATTGTCAACCACTGTGTAAAGAGTAAATATTTAGAGAAGCTCTGTGAGAATGGCTTAGGCTGTTTTCACAGAGCTTTGTATCTTTTCTAAGCTATGTTTAGAGATAGCTCTTTTTGGGGAAAATTCCCATAAGTTGACACTTCATCCCACTAGAGGAAAGGAAATGTCACTTTACTATAAAATGATGAAAACGGATACATTTAAATGGTATGCTTAGGTTGTTAAGAAAAGCTAAAGTTTTTTAGGAAAGGTAGTGAAGTTTTATGATGGAGAAGATCCAGCGCTTTGGGGGCGCAATGTTTACACCAGTCTTACTTTTCTCGTTTGCCGGGATCATGGTCTCGATCGCGATCGTAGCGACTAATCCGGTCTTAGTTGGTGATCTAGCTAAAGAAGGCACGATCTGGTATAACTTTTGGAAGATCGTTGAAAATGGTTCTTGGACCGTTTTTAACAACATGGAGCTCTTGTTTGTGATCGGTCTACCGATCGGGTTAGCTAAAACAGCTAATGCGCGGGCGGTAATGGAAGCCGTAGTCACATATTTGACCTTTAATTATTTCGTCAGCACAATGTTGCAATTATTTGGCTCAAGTTTTGGTGTTAATTTCAAACAAGCAGCTGGTGGTGAAAGTGGCTTAAAGCTGATCGCCGGGATCAAGACCTTAGATACTGGGATCATCGGTGCGATCTTTATCTCAGCGATCGTAGTCTACTTGCATAATCGCTATTTTGAAAAGAAATTACCTGATTTCTTAGGGATCTTCCAAGGATCATCTTATGTTGTTGTTTTAGGATTCTTTGCGATGTTACCGATCGCCTTATTGACCTGCTATATCTGGCCTAAGATCCAATTTGGGATCAGCTCATTACAAGCGATCTTAGCTACTTCAGGCGTGGTCGGAGTCTGGATCTACACTTTCTTAGAACGGATCTTGATCCCAACAGGTCTACATCACTTTGTTTACACTCCATTTGTCTTTGGGCCAGCGGTCGTTGAAGGTGGGATCACGCAGTATTGGTTTGCACACTTAAATGAATTTTCACGCTCGACCCAACCACTTAAGACATTGTTCCCAGAAGGTGGGTTTGCGCTTCATGGTAACTCTAAAGTCTTTGGAGCTCCAGGGATCGCATTAGCCTTTTACTTTACAGCTCGACCAGAGAACCGTAAAAAAGTGCTCTCCATGTTGATCCCTGTAACATTGACAGCTGTATTGTCCGGGATCACTGAGCCGTTAGAATTTACGTTCTTATTCCTATCTCCACCGTTATTTGCAGTTCATGCTGTTTTAGCAGCAACTTTAGCAGCAACACTGTACACATTTGGTGTCGTTGGTGATATGGGTGGGGGCTTGATCGATCTGTTGACAAGAAACTGGATCCCAGTATTTTCAAATCATGCCGGTACGGTGCTCATTCATATCGTGATCGGACTATGTTTCACATTTATCTGGTTTGTTGTCTTTAAATTCTTGATCGTAAAATTCAACATTATGACGCCAGGGCGTGATATCGACAAGGAAGCTGACATCAAACTCTACTCTAAGCAAGATTATAAAGACAAAAAAGCGGGTAAAGGTGATGAAAATAAAGCCCCTGCAAATCGTTATCGTGAACAAGCAGCGATCTATTTAGAAGCAGTTGGTGGACGTGACAATATTGAAAAAGTCAATAACTGTGCGACGCGTTTACGGTTGACTGTCAAAGATCCAGCTTTGGTCGAAGATGATGCTGCCTTTAGAGCAGGTGGTGCACATGGTGTCGTGCGCAATGGTAATGCTTTGCAGGTTATCGTGGGCTTAGATGTGCCCCAAGTCAGAGAACAATTTGAAGAATTAATGAAGATTGATGATTAGAGGAGGAATTTAACATGGATAAGAAGTTTTCAGTTGTGATTGCAGGGGGTGGGAGTACCTTTACTCCGGGGATCGTATTGATGTTACTGGAGAATTTAGATAAGTTTCCGATCCGTCAGATCAAGTTTTACGATAACCTTGAAGCACGTCAAAAAGTGATCGCAGATGCCTGTGAGATCATTTTAAAAGAAAAGGCACCAGAAATCGACTTTGTTGCAACAACTGATCCAAAGACGGCTTTTAGTGATGTAGATTTTGTCATGGCTCATATTCGTGTTGGCTTATATGCGATGCGTGAAAAAGATGAAAAGATCCCACTTAAATATGGTGTTATCGGGCAAGAGACCTGTGGACCAGGGGGGATCGCTTACGGGATGCGTTCGATCGGAGGCGTCTTAGAGTTGATCGACTATATGGAACAATATTCGCCAGATGCATGGATGTTGAACTATTCCAATCCAGCAGCGATCGTGGCTGAAGCGACACGTAAGTTACGGCCGAACTCTAAGATCATCAACATTTGTGACATGCCAGTCGGGATCGAAGAGCGGATGGCTCATGCGATCGGGCTCAAGTCACGTAAAGAGATGGAAGTACGCTACTACGGCTTAAATCACTTTGGCTGGTGGACCGATATCAGAGATCATGCTGGTAATGATCTGATGCCACAGATCAAAGCGCACGTGGCCAAATACGGCTATTCACTCAAAGAAGAGCTAGGGGAACATGAATCACAACATACTGATCCAAGTTGGATGCATACCTTTGCTAAAGCACGTGAAGTTTATGCGGTAGATCCAGATACTTTACCAAATACGTATCTCAAATACTATCTCTATTCGCAAGATGAAGTTGAGCATGCCGATCCTGAGTATACGCGGGCAAATGAAGTTATGAACGGACGCGAAAAACATGTTTTTGGTGAATGTAAAAAGATCGTCCAAGCAAAAACAGCCAAAGATACCAGTTTAGAAGTTGACGAGCATGCCAGCTATATCGTGGATCTAGCACGGGCGATCGCATACAATACTCACGAACGTATGCTGTTGATCGTGGAAAATAACGGCGCTTTGAGCAACTTTGAGCCAACGGCAATGGTCGAAGTCCCATGTATCGTAGGTAAAAATGGACCTGAGCCATTAGTTCAAGGCCAGATCCCGCGTTTCCAAAAAGGTTTGATGGAACAACAAGTAGCTGTCGAAAAACTCGTCGTTGAAGCTTGGGAAGAACACTCTTACCAAAAACTATGGCAAGCACTAACGCTTTCTAAGATCATTCCAAATGCAAGAATCGCTAAGCAGATCCTAGATGACTTGATCGAAGCTAACCGTGATTTTTGGCCAGAACTCAACTAGTGTAAACGCTGTAAATGATCGTGAAAAATATGCTATAATTTAGCATATTAGTAGACAGATCAGGGGGATGCACATGACACTAGAAGAATTGATCACAAAACATCAAAAGGCCTTAGGAGATCTTGATAAGACCATCTTGCGTTATGTGCTAGATAATAAACAGGAAGTTCAACAGTTGGGGATCACTGAATTAGCTACAGCAACTTATACTTCCAAATCAACGGTTTTACGTTTAGTCAGAAAATTAGGTTTTGCAGGTTTCTCGGAATTCAAATACTTTTTAAAGACGAGCACTAAAGAGGTCAAACCAGCCACAGAGATGTTTGCCGATCTACAGGTCTCAGATATCATTAAGACGATCAAAGGCTTAGAACATGTCGAATGGGACGATCTAACATTACGGCTCAAAGAGGCCCAAACGATCTATTGCTACGGCACAGGTTTTTCCCAACGGCGGATCTTAGATGAATTTGCTAAAAATCTGTTACAGCTAGGAAAACGGGCGATCACGATCCCTAATAAGACTGAACTTGATATGGCAATGGAGATGATAACTACACACGATGTTGTTTTATTGGCGTCACTTAGTGGAGAAACTGAAAGCATCAAAGAAAACATCTTCATGTGGACCTTGAAAAATGTCCCTCTTGTGAGTGTGACGCAAGCAAAGGAGAATACGTTTGCGAGTCATTCGGATTATGCTTTGCACTATCATGTGACGCCATTTTCCGTTATCAAAGAAAAAAAGGTCGAGTCATTAGTCACATTATCAGTTGTCGTTGATTATCTTTTTCGAAAGTTGACCGAAAAAATGAGTAAAGATAGGTGAGAAAAATGTTAAAACAAGTACTGGCAAGACCAGCTGTATACAAGAAGATCTTATTAGGCTACTGGATCGGTTCAAGTGTGATCTTATTTGGATATCTGTCTTTGGTCGCGCTTGACCTTGGCAAAAGTTTGCCAGCGACTTTACAGACGATGCCTAGCTTAGCCTTAGTAACGATCATTGCAGGCCTCAACTTATTATTAGCAGCAGCCTTATGGAAGATCCAAGCGACAGATAGGCCACTATTTTTAAGTCTAGCTTTGGTACAACAACTCTTGAGTTTAAACTTTGTGGGAGCGTTATTGATCTATTTTTACCAACGTTTCAGTCAACAGAAGTTTCTCCAAAAGCCAACAAAAGATCAAGGTGCACTGGTACTTTCCTTTACGCTAGTCATATTGCTGACACTTTTTGTGCTCTTGATCAGACTCAGATTGGAGTTTATAAACTAATACAGTGTGTAAAATTACGTTTAGTCGGTATCCTAGGAGTTACGATTCGTAGCACGGATATAAAAAAGCATGCCCCAACTTGAAGTGAACCTCCTAAGTCAGATTCCTTTGTCCAACTTAGGAGGTTCACTTCACCATTTTAGGCATGCTTTTTTATATTAAAATGAGTATTGTTCGACTGGGGTTTCAAACCAGTCGTAACGTAAAAGTTGTTTGAGTTTTTTATTTACAGGGATCCAGATCCCACTCTTTAAGATGTCTTTCATTGTTTGGATGAAGAGCATATCATGGGCTGCGCTTTTAGGGCGTGCCACTTCGATAACTTCATCGTCTTCAGTTTTTAAGGTGATCTTGTTTGATTTTACGTCTACAACTTGTGCAGAGACAATATTAGTTTGTTTATCCATATAGATGTTCCTTTCTGGACGGGTATCTTAACTTGATACAGTCTCTACTATACGCTAGTTGTTTAAATTTGTTTATAAATATGCCTTAAATTTAGTTTAAGAATCACTTGCTTGAACTTGAGTGATCAATTTTTTGACTAACTGTTGGGTCGCTTGTTTTTGTAACTCTTTGACCAATTTCTCGCGTTCTGAGCTAGACATCGTTGGATTTTGTTGCAATTTCTGAGCTAATTCTTGTTGGATGACCTGGGAAATGTTTTGCTTGAGTTCGGTATCATGTTCTTTAAGTAATTTTTTTAGCTGTTTAGCTTGCTTAGTACTCAAAACAAACCAATTATCGGTCAATTTGAACTCATAAGTTTGATGTTTGAGACGATTATTATTGCCTAAGATACCAAAGAAAAGCTCAGAAAGGCCATTTTGGTAGACATAACGCTCTTTTGTCACGACTAATTGTGGAGTTTTGCCAGTTTGCGAGTATTTGGTAGTCGTATCAGTCGTTTTTGTTTGGCGCAATTTCTTCTCATCAGAAGAATTGTGATAGAGATAAACTCTTTCTGACTTAGTTCCAAGTGGTTGATACAATAAGACATCGAGTTGATCAGGAACCGAAGAAACGAGTTTTTGTTTTTGGGTGACCGTTTGAACTTTCATCCCCAAATTATAGGAATCATTCAAAATGATCGCACCAGTACAAAGCACCATGATCGCAAATGATAGTAAAGCATATAAAACGTGGTGTTTAAGGGTAGGCAGGACTGTAAAACAAAAGAAGCTGATCGTTGCTAAAACTAAAATAATGATACTCATCTACTTAGCCCCCTTTTTACTAGTGAGTGTGACTTTAGGTGCATTATTGCCCTTCTTTAAGAAGAAAGCAAAGCACAATGCGACGACTGCAAAGAGGATCGAGATAAAGAATGCAGCATGATAACCATTCAAAACAGCTCCTGTTGCAAGATCAGCATATTTGATCGGCGTTTGGACCAAAACATTGTGAGCAGGCATTGAGTTTTTGGTAACTGAACTCAAGACGGAGATCAAGATCGCGGTCCCGATCGAGCTTAAGACTTGGCGGAAAGTGTTGTTGACCGCTGTTCCGTGAGAGATCTTGTTGAAGGGCAAGACGTTCATCCCAGAAGTCGTGACCGGCATCATCGTCGCCGAGATCCCAAACATCCGGATCGCATAAAAGACGATGATCAACATGATCGAAGTCTCTTTAGTGATAAAAAGAAAGGGGATCGAGCCTAAAGTCAACATCGTCATCCCAGCAAGCGCCATAAATTTAGCTCCGTAACGGTCAAACAAACGCCCCGTGATCGGTGACATGATCCCCATGGCCAAGGCACCAGGGAGTAAGATCAAGCCAGAATGGAAGGCGGATTCTCCGCGAATGTTTTGAATGTAAAGTGGGATCACCATTTCAGAACCAACCAAAGCTAAGTTAGCCACCCCACTTAAGATCGCAGCTAAGCTAAATTCACCATATTTAAAGACCGTGATATCTAAGAAAGGTTCGTCCATTTTTAATTGGCGTAAACAAAAGAGAGCAACAAAGACTGCCCCGACAGCTAGATAGACGAGGACATAAAGATCGCCCCAGCCATCATTACCAGCTTTAGAAAAACCATATAATAACGCCCCAAATCCGATCGTTGAGGTGATGATCGAAATAACATCGATCTTTTGGTGGGTGTTAGGCACAACACTTTTCATAAAGAAGAAGGCCAAGATGATAACGGCGACCACGATCGGAATGATCATGCCAAATAATTCACGCCAAGTCCAGTTATCGACGATCCACCCGGAAAGTGTTGGCCCTAAAGCTGGTGCAAGCCCGATCACTAGCCCGACTGTCCCCATAGCAGCGCCGCGTTTTTCTGGTGGAAAGATCGAGAGCATGATCGTTTGAAGTAACGGCATTGAGACGCCGACCCCGATACCTTGGATCAACCGACCTGCGAGAAGGACGCCGAAATTTTGGGCGGTAAAAGAAACGACTGTCCCTAGTAAAAAGGTCAACATAGCCCAGAGATACATCGTTTTTGAGCTGAAACGATTGATCAACCAAGCTGAGATCGGGATCATTACCCCATTGACCATCATAAAACCAGTCGTTAACCATTGAACGGTCGCTGTTGTGATCGAAAAATCTTTCATGATCGCAGGAAAAGCAGTGTTCATCAAGGTACTATTCAAAAAAGTACAAAAAGAACCGACCATTAAAACTAAGACCAATAGATTCCGATTATAACTATTGCCATTGATGTCGGTCGGACGCGTAGCATTATTCAAGCAAGTTCACTCCTTTAGTATTTTAGATATTATTTTCAATTTATGTGCGTTGCCTACTATAAACCTTATTTACCAAGTTTGTCAAGATAGTTGACAAATCGCCCAAACAATATAAAATCTAAAGTGAGAAACTATTTGCGAGGGGGAAGAACCTTGAAAGAAGCGAAGCATAAGATGCACAAACCCCGCTTTATCCATGATATTCGGATCGGGATCGGTGACATGTGCAAGATCACTGGAGTCACGGGGCGCCAATTGCGTTATTGGGAAGAGCGTGGTTATATCAAGTCGCTAGCCGATGATAAGAATTCCGCGCGTAAGTATAGCTGGGAAATGCTGTATAAAGTTGGTTCGATCAAAGCTTTTATTGATGAGGGCTATACCTTAGCTAAAGCCGTTGAAAAATCTGAATTACGCGAAAAAGAAATGGCGATCATCCGTAAATTTATGGCTGCCAATATGCATGGAGTGGAGATCACAGATGAAGAGCTACTCTACGGGCAAATTGACTTAGGAAAATGTGAAGGTAAAAAGATCTACGGTGTTGTTGATGAAAATGGTAGTCATTTGGAATTTGGTGAAGAGTAATGTTTATCCATCATATTGCGATCATTTGTAGCGATCGTGCACAAGCAGTTGATTTTTATATCGATAAATTGGGGTTTGAGATCATATCTGAACATGTCCGCCCCAAAAAAGACGATATTTTGTTGAATGTAGCTAAAGATGGGCTAGTCTTGGAGTTGTTCATCAAGCCCAATGCCCCAAAACGTGTCAGTGGTGCTACGGGTGAGGCACGGGGTTTACGGCATTTGGCCTTTAAATGTGACGATGTTGCAGCCAAAAGAGAGCAATTGTTGGCGTTAGGTATCAAATGTGAGCCGTTGCGGCGTGATGACTTCGATGGTAAGTTGATGACCTTTTTCTTTGACCCCGACGGCTTGCCCCTTGAATTACATGAATAGAAGGAGACATAATGGTAGAAAAATTAAAGCAATATCCAGTCACAGCGCTTACTGTAGTAGCAATGGTGCTGATAGCTTTGTTGTTAGGTGAGCTGGCTTGGTTTAGGAAATTAGCGGTGGTCTTATTGACCTGGTGGGTCGGAGTTGGCTTTGAAAGGCCCGTCAATGAGATGATCGCTCAAGAAAAATTAGGAAAGCTCGTAGGCAAGGGCTTTGTTTTGGTAGCGACAGTAGCTTTTGCAGCCGTAGTGACCTATGTTCAAATAAGATTTTAAAGCGTGTGAAACAGCACGGGTAGTTCCGTACAGATAACGAGAGATCCCCCATGATGCGTATTTTGCAACATGGGGGATCTCTCGTTATCAGCTAGGTGTGCTGTAAAACACGTTTCTACTACATAACTATCACATTACGACCTTTTAGACCCGCTTGAGCTAGCTTTTAGACCGTTTGCCTGTCAGTCCTGACCGTTTAGGCGTCTTTAGCGAAATTTAGCCTAATATTTGCTAGAATTTAGCTAAAGAAAGGGGGAAGCCAAAATGAAAAGTAAATTTGAGATCGATCCTAAATTACCCGAAGAATGGGCCGAATTTCATGTGCATGAATTGACACCTAAGTTACAACAAGTCGTCCAACTACTTGAACACGATGAACAAATTTGGGGCTATGCCGATCAGATCGTTAAGCCGTTAGCTTTAGCTCAGATAATTTCCTTAAATAGCCAAGCTGGTAAGATCTATGCTATGACCGAGCACGGTAGCTATCAGGTAAAGAAGAAATTATATGAAGTGGCTGAACTTTTATCCCCAGATTTTGTTAAGATCAGTCGTAGTGAATTTGTTAACTTGAATTATTTAGATCATTTGGAATTGACCGCGCAAGGAACGATCGCTTTAAAACTAAAAAATGGTACTACGACCTTTGTAGCTAGGCGTTGTGTCAAAAATCTCAAAGAAAGGCTAGGGATATAAAATGAAAATATTTAAAAAGATAATTAGTGCTAGTTGTTCGGGGATCGCGATCGGAGTGATCTTATCTGTCATTTTTTCTAGTATTTTTGGACAAGGAGAGTATATGCCCTCAACACCAACATTTATGGAACTATTTTCGACCCCAGTTAAAGCGATGACAAGCTCGATCATTTTGTGGTCTCTAATGGGAAATGTTTTTTATTTTTCCGAATCGATCTTTGCACAAGAACGCTGGAGTTTGCTCAAGATGTCGCTACTCCATTATCTAGTGACATTGATCTGTTTTTTTCCGTTGGCTTATCTGGCGGGCTGGTTTCCCCATAATATTTTGTGGATCGCTGGCTTTTTACTGATATATACGGGGGTCTATCTTATTATCTATCTTATTACCTATCTTTCTACGTGGTTAGAGATAAAAAAGATCAATCAAAAAATTAAATAAGTGCCTAGTTCTAAGCGGTTTTATAGCCGACTTAGAACTTTTTTTAGATCAAATTTAATTTATTTTACAATATTAGTTGACCTTATATATTATACGTCATATAATATTGGTGAAGTTAAGATATAACAGAGAAAATAGAAAGGTGGGAAAAACTGCATGGAAATCAAAGTAACAGCTGATCTATTAGATGGTTTGGTCTTAGCCTTGCTGGAAAGCCAAGATTACTATGGATATGCACTGACACAAGATATGCAACAAGCGATCTCGATCTCAGAGTCAACGATGTATCCGGTCTTACGTCGCTTACAAAAGGCAGAATATGTGACCACATACGACGCACCTTACCAAGGTCGCAATCGTCGCTATTACAAGATCACTGAGAGCGGGGAAAACCATTTACAGCGTATCAAAAAAATGTGGAATGATTATAAGGAAAGTTTAGATGCTGTCTTTGCTGCAGCAGATAAGCGCAAGCAAAATGTATACGATGAGGAGGGGCAACATGAATAGGGAAAAATATCTGGCTGAATTAGAAGAATACTTACAACCTTTAACGCCAGAAGAACGTGCTGATGCCATTATGTTTTATTCAGAATTTATCGATGATGCGGGGTTAGAAACACGCAGTCAGATCGAAGAACGATTAGGCACACCGCGACAATTGAGTCGGAAAGTCTTAGCTGATCATTCGATCAAGACGACCGATGAAGAGATCAAGTATCAACGGACTGCGACCCCACAGTCAAATGTGAAGATGATCTGGTTGATCTTACTAGCTTTATTAGCATCACCATTTCTCTTAGGTTTTGGGGGGATCATGATCGCAGTGTTGATCGGGATCTTGGCCTTGGTGGCAGGTTTAGTCTTTGGCGCTGGTGTGCTCTTATGTGCCGGTGTAGTCGTGATGGGGCTCTTGATCTATATCGGGATCGCAATGCTATTTAGCAGTTGGGCAGTCGGACTCTTTTATCTAGGCTTAGGACTTTTAGCCTTAGGGGGGCTCTTGGTCGTTATCCCGCTAGCTTATTGGTCGATCCGCTTGATCCTTCAAGGGATCGCCAACTTCTCCAAGTATCTCTACGATAAATTGAGTAAGAAACGCAAAGAAAAAGGAGGCAGTGACCATGAAGAAGACATTTAAATTTGGTTGGTTGATCTTAGCTATCGGTGCCGTGATCGCAATTGTGGGCGCTGTGTTCCACGGTGTTAAAGCAGTCGAGTTCGATGGATTAAAGGTCCAAACCGTCAAAAAAGATAGAGATATTCAAAAGACGTATGCTAAAAAAGAATTTGATCAGATCAAGATCGAAAGTGGCTCGGGTTATTTTGCGCCGATCGATCTTGATATCAGACAAGGCTCTGATTATAGCGTATCTTATAGTGGAAGTTCGCGTTATGAACCAAAGATCAGTTATCAAAATGGAACATTGAAGATCATTCGAGGACTTGATACGCATAACACGGTCAGTTTGGATCTTACGGATTATCGTACAAAGATCGATAGTAAATTAGTCATTACGGTACCCGAAAATGTAAAATTGAGTACATTAAAAGTTGAAGGTATCTATGATAATATCAACTTGGAAAAACTAAATGTTGCAATGCTAGATCTTGATCTAGATCACACTAAAAAATTTGAATTAAATGAAGTGACGGCAGAAAGAACAGAGGTCGATACTGGTATCGATGCTGGTCAGATCATCAACTCTAAGCTCAACAATGGTGAATTAGAATTTACCGCAGCAGCTGATCTGGATCTAGTAGTTTCAGGCGGTGAATTGAATAACATCAAAGTCAAAACAGAAGGTCAGGGCAGAGTCTACTATAAAGATGGTCTGGTCGTAAATGGTGGTAGTACACAATTAGCTGATATCGAATACGGTTATGAGTATGCCGATGATGAAAGTGAGGTTGACGCTGATTCAAGTTCTGATCTTGATGCTGATACGATCACGGTCAAGGGTAAATATGAGATCAAAAATGTAGCTGGTGCGATCCGTGTTGGCAATGTAACAGTGCAAGGTTACCGTTTGACTAATAAACATGGTAAAAATACATTACACGACCAACAACAGACAAATGGTGGTACACTAGAAGAGAACACAGATCAAGCTGATGTCTTGACTTTAGATAACCAGACCGGTGAAAATACGGTAAAGTAAATCAATTAATGGAAAGGATGAAGTTGCGATGGCAAAAACAAAAAAAGAATTAACAAAATCAAGCGATAAAGTAGTTTCAGGTGTCTTTGGTGGTGTCGCAGAATACTTTGGTTGGGATAAAGCGATCACCCGGATCATCGGGGCGATCTTGATCATTTTCCCGGGAAATATTATCCTTGGTCTATTGATCTATTTTATTGCTGCTTTAGTTATGCCAGATGCACCAAGTAATGGTCGTAAAGGGTCACATCATTCAGAAGATGATAGTGTGATCGAAGGCGAATTTAAAGAAAAATAAAGTTAAGTAACAAAGCTTCGCTGGTCGGCTAGATCGGCGAGGCTTTTTTCTATTTTTGATTTTTTATTCAAAAAAATAGGTATAGTATTTTAGATGATTACTCGGTATCATAAAAAATAAAAAAATGACCGAGGTAATGAAAATGACATTTTATACCTTACAATATCTTCAAAATCAACGTGAAGTAAATCAATTGGTGATCTACAGCTTAGGTGCGCTCGGATTATTGATCTTACTCTTTGCGGTTTTGATGTATTCACGCAATCGTTTTGATACTAAATATCGTGATATAAGTATTATTATGTTGCTGGTGATGTTTTTTCTATTTGGCTTGAGTTACAGTAATTATGAACAGCATCGTACCCAAACATTATCGACTTCACAAGTCCAACCATTTTTACGTTCAGTTGCGCGCGATGAAGGTGTTAGTACAAAAGATGTGGCAGTCAATAGTCGCAGCCTTGTAGATGGGATCATCGTAAAAGTCAAAGATAAGTACTATCGGGTCGAATTAAGTGTCGATCGTAATAGTTATAAGTTGGCCCGGACACATTTGATCAATAAAGATATTACGATCCAATAGGGGGATTTTAACGTGGAATTTTATGGACCGATAATTGGAAAATTTATTTTAGGGATGTTGTGTATCATCTTACAGATAAATATCGTTGGTAAACGCAATTTAGCCCCCGTGACAGCACTTGATCAAGTCCAAAATTACGTGCTTGGTGGGATCATCGGTGGGATCATTTATAACCAAGATATTACGGTATTACAGTTTTTGATGGTGCTCATCATTTGGACTTTAGTCGTGGTGGTCTTACAATTTTTAAAAAATCACAATCGGTTTGCCAAGGTGATGATCGATGGACGCCCAGCGATCTTAGTCAAAAACGGTAAGCTTGATGTAGAAACTTGTTTAAAACGCGGGGTGACCGCCGATGAATTGATGTTTAGATTGCGGGTCAATGGGATCTATGAGTTAGCACGAGTCAAACGGGCTGTTTTGGAACAAAATGGCCAATTGACGGTGCTTGAATACGGGGATGATGAAAGTATTCGTTATCCATTGATCAGTGATGGGATCATCAATTACGATATTTTAGAGATGATCTCACGAGATGAAGCCTGGCTTGATGAGCAATTACAAAAAAATGGCTTTAAGAGCAGTGCAGAGGTCTTTTTGGGTGAATATATCAGTGGTAAGTTACATTTTGTAGGTTATCCAAAGAAATAATTAGCAGTTTTTAGCTAATAGGTTTAGAATAGTCCTAGTGCTATACTAATAAAGTAAGTCTGTTGAAAGAAGGATGAATTATGTCATTAAATGAAATTAATTTTGCCTTAGGACCAGAAAAAATGTTGACGACGCTCTCAGATCGTTACGCTGATCGGAATTTTTTACTTTATCGTGCATTAGCCAATAAAGATGGTTATTTGCTCGTTGATATCTCTGGTGAACCTACAGTGTTTGAATCTGGTTTGAATTACCGCGTCTTAAAAGAGATCGGTGAAACAAACTGGGATGGTCTACTAGAGTTGCGGTATGTGACTTTAGATACTGATCAACAAAAAGTTTTCAATGCAGTCGTTGATGCTTGGAATAATAAAGAAACACGCCCTCTTGGCTTGAAGGCTTCAAAAGTCTTGATCTCTTTGAAAAAAGATTTCCAATTCCTCTTGCTCAATGTCTGGGAAGATGAACAAGACTATTTAGCTTGGAACAATTCACCTGAAAATAAATTAGCGCAATTTGGACACGACGGGAACCGTGCTCCAGTAGATAAACTCTATGTGCGTGTAAGATAAAATACACTGCGATCAGTGCCGTAGATATGATTAGGGACCCACTATGATACAAAAATATGTATCATAGTGGGTCCCTAATTGCATAGCCTGCATTTTGCGTACTGTGGAATTAGTCTTCGTTGATGTGTTCTTTTACCTGCTTGAAGATCATGATGATGTGGTTGTCGGCTAGCGTGTAGTAGACATGTTGTCCGTCACGTGTGCTAGAGACTAACCCTGTTTGGCGCAAGATCTTTAGTTGATGCGAGACAGCTGATTGTGTCATGCCGATCGCTTTTGTGATCTCATTTACTGTAAGTTGCTTTTCAAATAATAAGTACAAGATCTTATAGCGCGTCTCATTGCCAAATGCTTTAAAGATCTGCACACTGGCTTCTGTTTCCTCTTTTGAGGGGAGATTCAAATCATTATCCATCATAATATTCACCTTGTGTCTTGCTAGAGTTAATAGACTTCTTAACTATTATAGCAAAACTATTTTTAAATTGAGCGGTTGAATAAAAATTAAAATTCCGCTAGACTGGTACATACGAAGCCAAAATAGCTTAATAAATTTATCATTATGGAGGGGACTATGGAGATCTTAAAACCACACTTGAAAAACTATTTAGGTGCGATATTAGGTGCGGTCATTTCGATCATTGTGGCTGCAGGTGCATCTCTATTGCAACCGCGTATCCTACAATTTATCTTAGATAATTTATTAAAAAATGATCGTCAGGCAATGTTTAAAGAAGGGATGTTCTTGATCGCATTAGCAGTGATCGGAGTGATCGCCGGGATCTTGAATGTTTATTTTGCAGCTCGGGTCGCTCAAGGCGTTACTAGTGATCTACGACAACAAACTTATGAAAAGATCCAAACATTTTCTTTGAGTAATATCGAGAAATTTTCGGCTAGTACCTTAGTCGTTCGTTTGATCAACGATATGAATCAAGTGCTAAATGTCGTAATGACGACTTTTATGCAAGTTTTACGGATGCCGATCATGATCATTGGGGCTTTTGTGATGGGGATCGTCACCATTCCACGTTTCTGGTGGTTACAAGTGGCGATGTTTTTAGCGGTCCTGTTAGTGATCGGCTTGACATTTCCGCAGTTAGGTAAGATGTTTGATCGTTATCAAAAGAAATTAGATCGCAGTAATACGATCGCTAAAGAAGCGATGCAAGGGATCAGGGTAATCAAATCCTTTAACCAACAAACAAATGAAGAAAAACGTTTTGGTGAAGTGGCTGATGATATGAATGATCTAAATATCAAGATCGGATATGTATTTTCATGCTTATTGCCAGCCTTTTTCTTAGTCTGCAATGTGGGGATCACAGCCGTCGTTTATCTAGTTGGGATAAACGTGGAAAATAACCCGGGTGAACTGGCGGCGATCACCTCATATATCGGGTATCTAATGCAGATGTTATTCACATTAGCCTTTGGTGGCATGACGATGGCGATGTATGCGCGTGGTTTTGTTTCTTTAGGGCGAATAAAAGAAGTTTTAGATACAAAACCAGATTTAACATTTGATCCAAAGGCACCTGAAGTGGAACTTGATGGGGCTGTTGAATTTGACAATGTTTCATTTGCTTATCCTGGAGCTGAACATGAAACGCTCAAAAATATCAGTTTTAAAGTTGCTCCAGGTGAATCGATCGGGGTCATCGGGGCTACTGGCTCAGGAAAATCGACCTTAGCCCAGTTGATGACTCGTTTGTATGATCCAACTTCTGGAGTCGTTAAAGTTGGTGGGGTCGATCTACGTGAGGTAAATGAAGCTTCATTGCGTAAGGCAGTATCATTGGTCTTACAAAAAGCCTTACTCTTCTCAGGTAAGATCTCGGATAACTTGCGCCAAGGTGATCGTAATGCTACCACTAAAGATTTTAGATGGGCAGCGAAGATCTCTCAGGCAGCTGAGTTTGTGGAGCGCTATGATGATCAATATGAACATCAAGTTGAAGAGCGTTCGGCGAACTTTTCTGGGGGACAAAAGCAACGCCTATCGATCACACGTGGGGTCGTCGGCAAGCCAAAAGTTTTGATCTTGGATGATTCGACTTCGGCGCTAGATGCTAAGTCGGAAAAACGAGTCAAAGAAGCACTAGAAAAGGAATTGACGCAGACCACGACTTTTGTGATCGCCGAAAAGATCTTCTCGGTGATGGATGCTGATAAGATCATGGTCTTAGATCAAGGCCAGATCGTAGCTTGGGGATCGCATCAGGAATTATTAGCGACTTCACAGGTCTATCGTGAGATCTATGAAACACAACGTGCTAAAGATAAGATCGAGGAAGGAGAGCTGTAAAATGAAGGATTTTAAAATTGCCTGTGGCTACTTTTGGAAGTATTTAAAGCAATATTGGATAGCTGTGACAATTATGATCGTTTTGACTTTACTAGCGACTTTTTTCCAAGTGATCGCACCGATCTATATGGGAAATGCGGTCACAGCTTTGACTAAGTATGTTGCTCAATTAGCTGATCCAGCGACACGTGCGAGTGCCTCAATGATTGCTTTTTATACGGCATTGAAATTGATGGCTCTGTATTTCTTATTAAATGTGTTAGCCCAATTCATTGCTTGGATGATCATGTCTAAGTTTAATGCGGATGCAACAAATGGCATGCGCAAAAACTTATTTGCTAAATTACAACGCATGAAGATCCGTTATTTTGATACACATCAAGACGGGAAGATTTTATCGTTATTTACTTCAGATATCGATAATATCTTCAACGCTTTGAATAATGCAGTCTTTGAGATCGTTTCTCAGGGGGTGCTTTACATTGGGACTCTTATTGTGATGTTTTCGATCAATGTTAAATTAGCTTTGATCACGGTAGCCTCAACGCCCTTTGTCTTGGTGATCGCTTTAGTTATCATGTCAAAGGCTCGGAAATATTTAGATGCCCAACAAGACGAGATCTCAAACTTAAACGGTTATGTCAATGAGCAGATCAACGGTGAACAGGTCATTTTGAGTAATGGGCTACAACAAGAATCGATCGCTGGTTTTAAAAAATACAACCAGCGTGTTAAAGATACGATGTTTAAAGGGCAATTTTATTCGGGTCTTTTGTTTCCTTTGATGCAAGGTCTGGCATTGTTGAATTTAGCGATCGTGATCGTTGGGGGGATCTGGTTGATCGTGGCTGATTCGATGAACACAGCGACTGGTCTGGGCTTGATCGTGATGTTTGTGCAGTATTCGCAAACCTATTTCCAACCATTGACACAATTGACTTCGATCTATTCGATGATCCAGTTGGCACTAACCGGTGCGAGACGTTTAGCTAAAGTCGAAGCGCAACCAGAAGAAGATCTAGTTTTAGATGGTAAAAAGCAAGAAGACTTACGTTCAAAAGTGGCTTTAAATGATGTGCATTTTAGCTATGATGAAGGAAAAGAGATCTTGCATGGGATCGATCTTTCAGTGAAAAAGGGTCAAATGCTAGCCTTAGTTGGGCCAACGGGTTCAGGTAAGACGACGACGATGAACCTCTTCAATCGCTTTTATGATGTTGATTCTGGGACGATAACTTTTGATGGGGTCGATGTGCGTGACCTCACACTCAAGTCTTTGCGTTCAAAAGTTGGGATCGTATTGCAAGATTCATTGCTCTTTACGGGGACGATCGCCGAAAACATCAAATATGGTAAGCCAGATGCTAGTGATGAAGAAATGATCTTTGCCGCTAAGCAAGCCCAGATCCATGATTTTATCATGAGTCTACCGGAAGGCTATGCGACCAGAGTAAGTGATGAGCAGTCGATCTTTTCAACGGGGCAAAAGCAATTGGTAAGTATTGCGCGGACGTTATTATCTGATCCGGATCTCTTGATCTTAGACGAAGCGACCTCTAACGTTGATACCGTGACGGAAGAAAAGATCCAACAAGCGATGGATGCGGTTTTAGCTGGGCGCACGAGCTTTGTGATCGCTCACCGCTTAAAGACGATCATTAATGCCGATAAGATCGCGGTTTTACGTGACGGTAATGTGATCGAGCAGGGCAGTCATGCCGAGTTGATCGCCCAAAAGGGTTTTTATTACGATCTATATACAAACCAAATGGTACTGGATTAACGAAGGGTCCTCTCCATGAGATAAATAAGTTCTCGTGTAGGGGCTCTTTTTATTTCCAAGGAAATATAGTTGCGGGAAGATCTTGAATTTATTGCTATCGTTTCGATCAGCAAGGGCTAAAATATCACCTGATCAATTATTTTTTGGGTGAACTTCAGGTTCTTTGATACGCTAAATTGATATTTTGAGCGTATCGATTGTATTTTGGTTTACTTTCCGTCAGACTAGATGATATAAAATTGCGAGGTGAAAGCGATGATCCATTATCAAGACGTGGGGATGAAATATGGTGAAAACACGATCTTAGAGCATATCGATCTTGAGATAGATGCTGGGGAATTTTTTGTGCTAGTAGGTCCCAGTGGTAGTGGTAAAACAACGCTCTTACGGATGTTAAATCAACTGACGCTCCCCACGCAGGGCGATATTTATTTAAATAACAAAAAGATCAAAGAATATGATAAGCAAAAATTACGGCTAAATACGGGATATGTGTTGCAAGATAGTAGCTTATTTCCAAATTTGACGCTTGAAGATAACATCACGATCCAACTTGAACAACTCGGGGTGACCAAAGAAAAACGTCGTGCTCGAGCAGCTGAATTGTTAAAGGCCGTTGAACTTGACCCAGAAGTCTTTGCCAAACGTAAACCAGCTGAACTTTCGGGAGGTCAAAAGCAACGCGTGGCCATCGTCAGGGCTTTAGCCACTAAGCCAGACCTAGTTTTGATGGATGAATCATTTAGTGCCTTGGATCCCGTGTTAAGACGCCAGTCGCAGGATCTGATCTTAGACTTGCACCAAAAATTAAAGCCGACGATCGTTTTTGTGACTCACGATATGCAAGAAGCCTTACGCTTGGGTGATCGGATCGCTGTTATCCATGCGGGGCATTTACAACAAGTCGGCACACCTATGCAGATCATGCAATATCCCGCAAATGAATTTGTAAAAGATTTCTTTGATCCTGAATGTCCCCACTTTTGGAATTTGGAATATTTATTACAGACAGCGTATCCGACCAAGATCGCAGATACTAAAAATGCAGTCGAGCTTGAGAGTTTTGATGACTTATTGACCCAACTTCAAAAAACACCTGAGCTACGATTCACGTATCAAGCACAGACTTATCAACTCACGTATCAAGGACTCTTAGCTTATTTGGCAGAACAAGGGGGTCGGCGCTAATGGCAAAATTGATTGAAACGCTCAGTGTACAACGTACTGAGATCTTACAGGCACTGGGGCAACATTTGGCGATCTCACTTATTTCGTTAGTGATCGCTATTTTGATCGCGGTCCCTTTAGCGATCAGTTTACGCGATCGACCATTTTTAGGCGAGGCTGGTCTGCAGGTAGCTGGGATCATCCAAACGATCCCTAGTTTAGCGTTATTAGGCCTTTTGATCCCATTGGTCGGTATCGGCACCGTCCCAGCGGTGATCGCGTTGACGTTATATGCGATCATGCCGATCTATCAAAATACGTATGCAGGGTTGAAAAATGTCGATCCTAATTTAAAAGAAGCTGCTCAGGCATTTGGACTTTCACGTTTTAAACAACTACAGCGGCTCGAATTTCCGTTAGCTTTACCGTTGATCTTATCGGGGATCAGGATCGCTTTAGTCATGGTCATCGGTACGGCAACTTTAGCCGCTTTTATCGGTGCTGGTGGTTTAGGAAGTTATATCATGCTTGGGATCCAGCAAAATAACAATGATTATCTGTTGATCGGGGGCATCTTATCAGCGGCTTTGGCTTTCATTTGTAGTGGGCTTTTAAAATTTATCGGCAAAAATTCTCGCCGGATCTATGTAACTTTGGCGTTTTTGGCTCTTTTAGGAGCAGGCGTTGGTGGCGTGAAAGTATACGAGACTTTACAGCCTAAGCCCGTTAAAGTCGTGATCGCTGGTAAACTTGGTAGTGAACCAGAGATCTTGATGAATATGTATAAGGAATTGATCGAGCAAGCTGATCCTAAAGCTGAGGTGACGTTAAAGCCTAATTTTGGGGGCACGACATTTTTGTTTAAAGCACTCCAAAAGGGACAAGTCGATATCTATCCTGAATTTACTGGTACAGTCTTAGAAGCGTTAGTCGATCACGATAAAAAGACACCTAGTGATCCTAAAGAGACGTATACACTTGCGCAAAAGCAATTATCAAAACAGTATGATCTTCGCTATCTAAAACCGATGGCATATCAAAATGGTTATGATCTAGCGGTGACTAAGGAATTTTCGCAAAAATACAATGTGACTAAATTAAGTGATCTAGCACGGGTCAACGCTAAGATCCATGCGGGCTTTGATCCCGATTTTTCCAATCAAGAAGATGGTTATCTGGGCTTAAAGCAAGCCTATGATTTAGATTTTGGCAAGGTGTCGGTCATGGAGCCTGCCTTACGCTATCAAGCGATCGCACAAAAGAAGGTCAATTTAGTCGATGGTTATACGACTGATCCGCAAGTGCGTCAATATGATCTAGTGGTGCTAAAAGACGATAAGAACTTTTCCCACCGTATCAAGGGGCACCATTGATGAATGAAAAGTTTGCGCAAGCTAATCCTAAGATCGTTCAGAGCTTAGAAAAATTAGCCGGCAAGATCACCGCTGAAGAGATGCAAGAAATGAACTATGAAGTCAGCGTTAAGCATCAAAAAGCAAGTGTGGTCGCTCATAAATATTTAGTCGAACATGGGCTGTTAAAATAAACGCAAAGAGGGTCTACCATGATGCCTTACATCGTGGTAGACCCTCTTATTAGTTATTTTTTACGCATAAAATATCCGCCAAGACCGATGAGCAGTCCTAACAAACTAAAGCAGACCCAGCCAAATCCGAGGTCAAAGAATGGGAAATAGGTTTGAGCAAACTTGAGCAATGTTTGGACTAGCGCAGTTTCTTTTAGACCAGCTGGTAAAGCATTCAACATGTCAAAGAAAGCCGGGATCAAGGTCAGCAATGTCGTAGTTTTGTAGACCAAAGCATAATTATGAAACAATGGTGAACAAACACCTAGTAAGATCAAAGTGATCGCTAGTGGATATAAAAACATTAAGATTGGTAATGACCAAGAAATGATCGCATCAAGTCCTAAGTTGGCGATCGCAAATGACAGTAAGCAGTAGACTAGCAAGATCGCTTTATATGAAAAACGACTAAATAATTGATGGAAAGCTTGCGAACAGGCGATCGCAAGGCCCATTGAAGTCGATAAGCAAGTGACCGTCGTCAAAGTCGCTAACAAAGCATCGCCAAAGATCCCCATATAGTGATGAGAGATCTGTGTCAAAGTGATCCCGCCGTTTTCTGCCAGACCAAAAGTCGAGACACTTTGCGCTCCTAACAAGATCAAAGCAATGTAGATGATCCCGATCGACAAGATCCCAAGTGAACCACCTTTAGCAGTTGCCAAAGCGATATCTTTTTTATCTTTTAGACCAAATTGGCGGACGGCGGTAACGATAGTGATCCCAAAAGCGATCGAAGCCAAAGCATCCATCGTGTTGTAGCCTTGGAGAAGCCCTGAAGTCAAGGCGCCTGTCAAATACTCTTTAGTGATCGGGGCACTCGCAGCTGAACTTAACGGGCTGCTAAAAGCCAATAAAAAGATCACAAATAACATTACTAAAAAGACAGGGTTGAGCACCTTACCGATCAAAGCAGTGATCTTACTTTCCCGACTAGACAGAAAGTAGACCAATAAAAAGAAGATCGCTGAATAGATCAGTAACCCTAACGATTGCTGATTTTGCGGGATATGTGGAGCAAAACCGATCGTAAAGGGCACAGTCGCTGTTCTAGGTGTTGCAAAAAATGGTCCGATCGTAGCGTAGATCAAGATCATAAAGAGTAATGCATAGCTGTGGCCGACTGGACGAGCCAGTTCATAGATACCACGTGATTGAGTGATACTGATCGCCAGTAGACCTAAAACTGGTAATAAAACCCCCGAAGCTAAAAAGCCTAAAGCTGCACTTAGCCAGTGACTCCCAGCCATTTGGCCTAAATGAACTGGAAAGATCAGGTTTCCGGCTCCAAATAACATCCCAAAGATCAAGGAACCGATCATTAGATAATGTTTGAAAGTTAATTTCTTACTTTCCATAAAATCCCCCTATGTTATTTATAAAAAAGTCCTCTCAGGTCAGAGGGCCAGACAGGACACAATTAATATTTAACTTTTAAGCTACATTATTTTTGATTAAATGTCAAAGCAATTAAAATGATTGCATTAGCAAAATAAGCATGTTACACTTTAATTGAAAATATGAGCATATGTTCATAAATTTAGAGGTGACAGACGTGGAGACGATTTTAGCAAACAAAAATAAAATTATTCAGATAGTACTCACGAGCGTGCTATTTTTAGTGGCACATTTGCCAAACTTAAGTATTGGGTTAGAATTTGTTCTTTACTTAGTAGCTTATTTGATCATCGGTTTTGGTGTGATCAAAGAAGCGATCGAGCATATCTTTCATGGTAAATGGTTTGATGAGAATTTTTTGATGATGATCGCAACGGTGGGGGCATTTGCCGTCAAGCAGTATCCCGAAGCGGTCGCCGTGATGTTATTTTACGCTTTAGGTGAACTTTTTGAAGATATTGCCGTTGAGCGTTCACGTGATTCGATCACACAATTATTAGATATTCGCCCCGAATATGCCAATTTAGTCGCTAAAGATGGCACTGTGACTAAAGTTTCACCAACACAAGTTGAGCTTGATGAAGTGATCAAGCTCAAGCCAGGTGAGCGTGTCCCTTTAGATGGTAAAGTCATCCAGGGAAATGCCTATTTAGATACGGCCGCTTTGACGGGGGAATCAGAACCGCGCTTAGTCGAAACTGGAGCACAGATCTTGAGTGGTGCGATCGTGTTAGACAGTGTTATCGAAGTTCGTGTGACCAAGCCATATAGTGAATCAACGGTCGCTAAGATCTTGGAATTAGTTGAAAATGCAAGTCAAAAGAAGGCGCCAACTGAAAAGTTCATCACCAAATTTGCGCAAGTCTACACGCCGATCGTGGTCGGAGCAGCGTTATTATTGGCAATTATCCCACCGCTATTTTGGGGATTCCCATTTAGCGAATGGTTCTATCGGGCATTGATCTTTTTAGTGATCTCATGTCCATGTGCATTGGTCATTTCGATTCCTTTAGGCTTTTTTGCCGGGATCGGTGCCTCGTCTAGAGCTGGTGTTTTGGTCAAGGGGAGTAACTATTTAGAATTATTGACGCAGATCCAGACTTTGGTTTTTGATAAGACTGGGACTTTGACAGAAGGTAAATTTCAGGTCGAAAATGTCTATCCTAATGCAGGGATAAAAGAAGCGGAATTAGTTGAATTAGCAGCGATCGCTGAAATGCATTCTCCCCATCCGATCGCTCGTTCGATCGTGGAATATTTCCCGGGAAAATTACCGACCGAAAAATTAGCAAGTGTAAAAGAAGTGGTCGGTCAAGGGATCAAGGCTATTTTTGCAGATAAAGACTTATTGGTCGGTAAAAAAGCCCTGTTAGATGAACAGGGGGTCGCGGTGGCAAAGTTACCACCAACAGCTACTGGAACATTAGTCTATGTTGCTTATGCTGGCAAATATTTAGGGTGTTTGGAGATCGCTGATACACTCAAACAAACTTCTACAGCAACGCTAAAAGAACTCAAAAAACAAGGGATCCAGACTGTGATGCTGACTGGTGATCGCCAAAAGACAGCTGATGTGATCGCGTCTAAATTAGCGATCGATACGGTCAAAGCAGAACTTTTACCGCAAGATAAGTTGACTGAAGTTGAAAAATTGCAACAAGCTCAAACGGGCAAAGTTGGCTTTGTCGGTGACGGCCTAAATGATACCCCCGTTTTAGCCAGTGCCGACGTTGGGATCGCTATGGGGGCTTTGGGCTCTGATGCCGCGATCGAAGCAGCGGACGTGGTTTTGATGCGTGATGATCCAGAGGCGATCTTGCGTGTTTTAAATATTGCACGTCGAACTAAGCAGATCGTTTGGCAAAATATCTGTTTAGCTTTGGGGATCAAATTTGTCTTCTTGATCTTAGGTGCCTTTGGTGACGTGACGATGTGGGAAGCTGTGTTTGCGGATGTCGGTGTAACTTTGATCGCAGTTTTGAACGCTTTGCGGATCATGCGTAAATAACACACAATACTAAATAAAACGATCTGATCTTGCTGGTCAGATCGTTTTATTTAGCTAAAAACAACTTCAAATTCTTCACAGACGACTTCGAGATCAGGTGTAAAGTCCAGCTTTACTTCGGCTAATTCGGCAGTGAAGAAAGCTTGATGGACTTTACGCCAATAGGCTAGGCTCCGATCGCCTTCACCCTCTAAATAAGCATGGCGCGCGGAAACGTTTTTAAATAATGTGCGATAGACTTTGGTCGTTTTGGTGATGCAGATCGCCTCGTCGTTGCCATCTAAGATGATGTTATATTCACCGACTTGAGGAAGGGGCTCATTTTCTAGAGCATATAAGGGATAAGAAGATGTAGTAGCTGTTTTTTGCCCGCGCAAAACAAGTTTGGCTAAAAAATCAGGTTCACAGCCAAAAGCCCAAGCTTCATGAGGGGCATTGGCAAGTATAGGCTCGTTGGCACAAAATGCGTGCCACATTTCAGTTGCATTCATAGTCTATTACCTCGATAAATTTTTTCTAAGTATATCATGTTTTTTTGATGAATGCTTGCATAAAGACATTTTGGCGGTATATACTTAAGGTTATGCAAACGTTTTTATGAAAGGTGGTGCTCAGATGGCAACGATAAAAGATGTTGCTAAAAGAGCTGGTGTTTCGCCGTCAACGGCTTCACGCGCGATGCATGATAGTCCGTTGATCAGTGAAGAGACCAAGGATAAGGTGCGCCAGGCGATGAAAGAGCTGGATTATTCGCCTAATTTTGCTGCTCAAAATTTAGCTAATCAAACCTCAAATACGATCGGGGTCATTTTGCCAGCCCGCGAAGAAGCTGTGGGGGATAATCCGTTTTTTATCCAGATCATTCAAGGCTTAGCCTCGATCTGCAATGCGCACGATCAGTTAGTCTCGGTGGCGTCAGGTCAAACGACTGAAGAATTGATCAAAAACATCGAAACGATGATCAAGCGCGGAAATATCACGCGGTTCGTCTTTGTCTATTCCCAAGCCAACGATCCAGTGCTGGAATTTATCAAGCAACATTCAAAGATCCATTATGTTGTGATCGGTTCACCATATACCGATAAAGAGACCACGTGTTATGTCGATAATGATAATTTCAAAGCGGGATACGATGCAACTAAATTCTTGCTCGCTAAAGGGGCGACTCGGATCGTTTATGCACATACTGATCTTTCTGAAAAGGTTCAAAATGCACGGTATAAAGGCTATCTAGCGGCTTTGAGTGAAGTAAATATTACTGAATCACCATTGTGCTTGAGTACTGAGCGCGATGATGAAATAAAGAATGCCAAAGCTTTGGGCCAGATGTTATCTAAAACTGGCGGTAAAGTTGGTGTAGTAGCTTGTGATGATATATTAGCAATAGAGATCCAGCATCTCTGTGATATTTGTGAGATCGAGCAATCTGAACTTGCTTTGCTGGGCTTTAATAACTCATTACTTGCTAAAACAGCTCAGCCAGCCTTGACCTCAGTCGAGATCTTCCCGCGCTTTTTAGGCTCCGAAGCAGCCGCTTTAGCGATCAATACAAAAGGAAATGATAAGTTAAAGCTGGAGACCGATCACATAGTCGTGCCTCATAAGATCGTAGAACGCGCCTCTACAAAAATCTAAAAATCTCAAAAAAGAGATTTTTTTTGCTTGCAAATGCAACCGATTGCATTTATAATTAATGTGTAAAATGAAAACGTTTAAATTATATTTTTAAAAGGTGGTCAGTGTAAATGAAAAGAATTTTTGAGATCGATCCATGGAAAGTAGTCACACATGAATTTAAACCCGAAGAAAAGCGACTCCAAGAAAGTATGACCAGCATTGGAAACGAGTACATGGGTATGCGTGGGATGTTTGAAGAAACGTACTCTGGTGATACCCATAAAGGTATTTATCTTGGAGGCGTTTGGTATCCAGATAAGACACGTGTTGGTTGGTGGAAGAACGGTTATCCTGAATACTTTGGTAAGGTCATCAATGCAGTTGATTTCACTAAAGTTGACATCAAGTTGAACGGCTCGTCTGTTGACTTGGCTAAGGATGAATTTTCAGACTTTGAACTTGCACTCGACATGAAAAAAGGGATCTTGAACCGTAGCTTTATCGTTACAAAAGACGGTCAAAAATTCCGTTTGAACTTTGAACGTTTTGTCAGTGTAGCGCAAAAAGAGCTCTACGCTTCCAAGATCACGGTCGAAAACTTAAGTGATACTGAAGCAAGCGTTGAGATCAGATCATACATTGATGCGGATGTTTTTAATGAAGATGCAAACTATGATGAAAAATTCTGGAATGTTTTGGCACAAAATGTAGCTGAAACACATATGTCTTTAACGGCACAAACGATCCCAAATAACTTTGGTACGCCACAATTCACGACTGAAATGTTAGCTGACCACGTAACTGATCTACGACCAATGGCAGCTGAAACGACTGAAAAGAGCGTGATCAATACATTTGCCGGCCAAATTGCTGCTGGTCAAACCGTAACTTTTGAAAAACGTGTGATCGTGGTAACTTCGCGTGATCATGAAACACAAGAAGCTTTAACACAAGCTGCGCAAACTTTGAGCCAAAAACAAGCTGAAAGCTCATTTGAAGAGTTGAAGGCAGCTCAAGCAGCTGGTTGGGCTAAGCGCTGGGAAAAAGCGGATGTTGAGATCTCAGGTAACGCTGAATCACAACAAGGTATTCGCTTCAACTTGTTCCAACTCTTCTCAACTTATTACGGTGATGATGCTCGCTTAAACATTGGGCCAAAAGGTTTCACTGGTGAAAAGTATGGCGGTGCCACCTACTGGGATACAGAAGCTTTCGCAGTACCGTTGTATTTAGCTTTAGCCGATGAATCGGTGACCAAAAACTTACTCAAGTATCGGTATGATCAATTAGCAGGGGCTTACCACAATGCACAACAACAAGGTTTGAAAGGTGCATTGTATCCAATGGTAACTTTCAACGGGATCGAATGCCATAACGAATGGGAGATCACATTTGAAGAGATCCACCGTAACGGAACGATCGCCTATGCGATCTACAACTATACTCGTTACACCGGTGATGAAGAATATGCGACCCACGATGGCTTTGATGTTTTAGTCGGGATCGCACGCTTCTGGGCTGATCGAGTGCATTACTCCAAGCGCAAGGGACAATACATGATCCACGGCGTAACTGGACCAAACGAATATGAAAACAACGTCAATAACAACTGGTACACTAACATGTTAGCTAAATGGTGCTTGAACTATGCAAATGAGATCGCTGATAAAGTTTCAGCCCAAAAATTAGCGCAACTCGATCTAAGTGAGACAGAACGTCAAAAATGGCATGAAATTGCGGATAATATGTATTTACCACAAGATCAAGAACTCGGGATCTTCGTTCAACATGATACCTTCTTGGACAAAGATTTGACACCAGTTAAAGATCTTCCAGCAGGGCAATTACCATTGAACCAAAACTGGTCATGGGACAAGATCTTGCGTTCACCATATATCAAACAAGCTGATGTTTTACAAGGTATCTATTACTTTGTAGAAGACTTCACGCCAGAACAAAAAGAAAAGAACTTTGATTTCTACGAACCATTGACCGTGCATGAATCAAGTCTTTCGCCATCGATCCACTCTGTTTTAGCTGCTGATCTTCATAAAGAAGATAAAGCTTTTGAAATGTATTCCCGGACAGCCCGGTTAGACTTGGATAACTATAACAACGATACTGAAGATGGCTTGCACATCACATCAATGACGGGTTCATGGTTGGCGATCGTTCAAGGATTTGCCGGTATGCGTGTTATCGATGGTGAACTTGAATTTGCGCCATTCTTACCTAAAGAGTGGGATGGTTACAAATTCCGGATCAACTTCCGCGGCCGTTTGTTGAGTATCGAAGTTGATAAGACAGGTTCTAAGATCGAATTGTTGAAAGGTGAACCTTTGAAGATCAAATTGAATGGTGAAGAGACCAAATTAACAGCAAAATAGGAGGAAACGGATGAAAGGTGCAATTTTTGATTTAGACGGTGTGATCACCGATACAGCGAAGTTTCACTTTGCAGCTTGGAGCCAACTAGCTAAAGAACAATTAGGGCTAGTTTTACCTGCTGAATTTGAAGCTGAATTAAAAGGGATCAGTCGGACTGATTCTTTGATCAAGATCTTGGAATTTGGTGGGTTACGTGATAACTATACTGAAGAAGAGATCTTGACGATGGCTGAAAAGAAAAATGGCTATTATTTGCAAGCGATCGAAACTTTGACAAAAGAAGATATTTTACCAGGGATCACCCGTTTGATCGGTGAATTAAAAGAGCATGGCGTTAAATTATCAATTGCTTCAGCTTCCAAGAATGCGCCTGCGATCTTAGAAAAGTTAGGTTTAGCAAACGAATTTGATGCGATCGCTGATCCAAGTAAAGTTGCTAACGGCAAACCAGCTCCTGATATCTTCTTAGCTGGTGCCAAAGCAGTCGAACTTGAACCAAAGGATTGCGTTGGAGTCGAAGATGCTGTTTCAGGTGTAGCGGCGATCAAAGCTGCTGGAATGACAGCGGTGGCTGTGGGAGATGCGACTGAATTAGCCCAAGCGGATGTAGTTGTAGAAACAACAGCAGATTTCTCCTATGCACTTTTTGAAAAGGCATGGGAAGATGCTAAATAAGTAAGTAGTTCTAGAAGTCAGGGAAAAACTCTCTGGCTTCTTTTTTGTCTTCTTACCTAAAATTTATGTTATGATTCAAATAAGAGTATTTTAGAGAATGAGGAGAGTAATTTGGCTTATTGGCAAGGTTTATTGATCGGATTTGCATTTGTGGCGCCGATCGGGATGCAAAATGTTTATGTGTTCAACAACGGCTTATCTTATAAATTGAGTCGGGCGTGGCTGTATACTTTTTTAGTTTGGGTCTTTGATGCACTCTTTTGTTTAGCGGCTTTTTATGGTATCGGAGCTTTGATCACCCATAATCAGACCTTGAAATTATTTATTATGTTAGCTGGTGGTCTCTTGACTGCTTATATTGGCTGGGGGATCATTCGTGTTGCTAATCAACGGGCTTTGACGAGCGATGACAATAAGATCAGTTTAAAACAAGCGATCACGACTGCTTTTGTAGTCAGTTGGGCCAATCCTCAAGCTTTGATCGATGGGACGATGATGTTGGGGGCTAGTCGTGGGACTTTGACCTTGGCTGAAAGTATCTTTTTTATTATTGGAGTCGTCAGTGCTTCCTTTATTTGGGACATGGGGATGACAACGGCTTTCAATGTCTTTCGTCATAAGATCCCAGATAAGTTGCTGTTGTGGATCAATTTGATCAGCGGGATCATCGTTGTGGCTTACGGTATTTTCTTATTTGTCGAAGGTGGCAAACAATTGTTTTAAATAAACTAAAAAAGTGAACGGCATTAGCGCTAGATGAATAACACGGGACTCACCACGTATGTGCTTCGAGGTGAGTCCCGTGTTATTTTTATAAAGTTACCCGCAGCAATTCTACGCACTGTTCGTAGTCGTGCTCCAAATTGCAACTCCTAGGAAATAACAATATCCCACTCACGAGGCAAAACCCGCCTCGTAAATGGGATACAGTTATTTCTACGGAGTTCCCGCAATTTTGTGCACTGTGATCAAAATGCGTTTGCGATTTTGGTCAGTTGTTTTTGGCAATGTTTTAATGAAAGGTCGCAACTGGTGCAACAATTTGCTAAACCTTCAATATGTAATGTGGTAAAATTCTTTAACCCGTGGAAGGATAACAGCTTTTGGAGATATTTATTTCCTAGGTTATGTTTGTGTCTATATGTGTCCCAAAAATACTTAAGTGATCGATGATAGGTCCGATTTGTTGCTTGGAGATGCAAAGCTTTTTTGTGGGGTGAAAACTCAGCCAATGAGCTTATGATCAGATCTAAATATTGTTTGAGCTCCGCAGGTAAGAACTGTTGTTGGATCGGAGCAACGAAAAGATATTTATCAGCAAGCATGAAATCATTAAGCCAGTCATCATGCTCACCCAGCAACTTTTGTTCAAACGATGATAATGGTTTTTGATGTTGCTTTTTTCGTAAGGCCATTAACATCTGTGAATTTAATATAGGCGTGTCATCTTTGATAAGGTCATGAGAAATGATCCGATCTTTGGGGTGAGCTTGTTGATAACTTGTAATAAAATGCTGGTTAAGCCGATCCAAATGCGCATTTTTATCTTTAGAGTATGCTTGGATGACTAAAAGTGTTGACATAATAATACCTCTAGTTCTTTATATATAAAAAATTATAATATTCCAACATAGTAGCGATGTCAACCTGTGTTATTCTTTTTCACTATCCAGATCGATAAGCAAAGTTTTGGCTAAAAGAAGTTCTTCGTAGATAAAGTAAGTTTCTTCAAAGATGATCTTGAAGGCGACTTTTTAGTCCAAAAATTAGCTCTTAACGAAATTTTGGACTAAAATAGAGTTAGTAAATATTTTAGGGGGCTTTATAATGACAAAAACAGCAGCAGTGATGATCGCACCTGGTTGTGAGGAAGTTGAAGCACTATCAAGCGTTGATGTTTTACGGCGTGCCGGGATCAAATGTGATATGGTCGGTTTATTCGATAAGATCGTCAATGGTGATCATAATATCGTGTTGACTTGTGATAAGGTCATGGATGAAAGTTTATTGGACTATGATATCGTGATCTTCCCAGGTGGTCTACCTGGTTCAGAAGCCTTGCGTGACAATGAAACATTGCGTCAATTTATGGTCGAACGTAAAAAAGCTGGTAAGTGGAATGCGGCGATGTGTGCTGCTCCGATCGCTTTTGCACGCTATGGCTTACTGGATGATAGCCAATATACGTTATATCCAGGAATGGAAGCTGGGATCGCAGATGAAGTCAAGCATGGTAATTTTGATGAAGCTTTAGTCGTTGTAGATGAAAAGAATCATTTGATCACCAGTCGCGGGCCAGCAACGGCTTGGGCCTATGCCTATGAGATCGCTAAAGTCTTAGGCGCAGATGTAGATAAATTAAAAGATGGCATGCTGTACAACATGTTGATGTTGAGCCGTTAGAGATAAGAGACCAGAAGTTATTTTCTGGTCTTTTTGTTTACGTTATAGTCGTGCTCCAAATTGCAATGCCTAGCAGATAACAATGCCTTGTACATGATGCTAAGCCCGTATCATGCCCAAGTCACCGTTATCTGTACGGCATTTCCCGCAATTTTGCGCACTGTGATCATAGTCGTGCTCCAAATTGCAATGCCTAGCAGATAACAATGCCTTGTACATGATGCTAAGCCCGTATCATGCCCAAGTCACCGTTATCTGTACGGCATTTCCCGCAATTTTGCGCACTGTGATCATAGTCGTGCTCCAAATTGCAATGCCTAGCAGATAACAATGCCTTGTACATGATGCTAAGCCCGTATCATGCCCAAGTCACCGTTATCTGTACGGCATTTCCCGCAATTTTGCGCACTGTGATCGTAGTCGTGCTCCAAATTGCAATGCCTAGCACATGATGCTAAGCCCGCATCATGCCCAAGTTACCGTTATTTCTACGGCATTCCCCGCAATTTTATGCACTGTGTTCAAAATTTGGTATCTTTGTCCTAAATAAGGTATCCTTAAAGTAGGAATAATTGAACAAATTAAATATAACGGAGGATCAGATCATGAATAAATTTTCAAAAGTGACCTTGGCATTGCTCTGTACGGTCATTTTGGCAGGCTGTTCTAACGATAATGGCTCAAAGACTAATGCTAAAGAACAAAGCACTTCCCAAACGGCTAAAAGCAGTAACCAAAAACAAAGCTCGACTAGTCAGGCTAAAGAAAGTCAAAGCTCTGAAAGTAGTAGTCAAAAACAAAGCTCAAACACCGAAAATAGTGCAACCGATGAAAGCCAAGCTGAGGCTAATAAACTTTCTAATAATGAATTGATACAGCAAGGTGCGATCTCGATGCGCCAAAATTTGGGTGATACTGCGCTTGTAGCTACACTGTCCGGTAAAGAAGATAGCCAAAAGAAAGTCAGTGTTTCTTATAGTGGTGATCTAAACAACTATACCGCTAATTATTATCTTGAAAAAGATGCTAAGCCAGTTAATGACGAAAGTTTAAAAGATAGCTCACCATATGCTACTTTAACTAAAAAGACTTACGCTTCGACTGATGAAGCTGTTAGCCAGATCGATTATCAAAACGATGCTTCGCAAGGAAATTTACCTAAGATCAGCTTAGGTTACGGGTTGCAAGCGACCGTCAATAGCGGTGCCGGTCAACGTTACTTGCATTGGAATGAAGGGAATTGGTCCTTTACTATGCACGGTAGCCCAGTTGCTAATGAAGATCCAACAACAGCTGCCCGTAAGGCTGTAACACTGTTAGAACGCTACCGTTTACCTGCACCATCACAGCGGGGGAGTGGTCGCTTGGAAACTTCCGCTAAAGCAGGCTTTTTGACCCAATCGCTTACTTGGAACAAAGATAATGTGGTCTATGAATTTAAGGCAGACGACTTGGAAACTTTAGTCTTAGTGGCAGCCAGTTTGCAGTAAAAAATTTAGTTTTAAAAAATTCTAAAAACCTTTTATTATCCCCAGTATATAAAGGTTGACAAATGTATCGGCTAGACTATACTAAGAGTTGTACCAAAGAAAAATAAAAAGTGAGGCGTTCTTAGATGAATTACATTGGGCAAGAGATTCAAGATTTTTCAGTTAAGGCATATCAACAAGGTGAATTAAAGGATGTTACCAAAAAAGACGTTTTGGGTAAATGGAGCGTGTTCTTCTTTTATCCAGCCGATTTCTCCTTTGTGTGCCCAACTGAATTAGAAGATTTACAAGCTAAATATTCCCAATTCAAGGCAGCAGGAGCAGAGATCTATTCTGTTTCTGAAGATACCGAGTTTGTACATAAGGCATGGGCTGAAGCTTCTGCTGGTATCGGTAAGATCGAGTATCCAATGTTAGCCGATCCAGCTGGTAAATTAGCTAAGGCATTTGATGTGTTAAATGAGGGACTTGGTCAAACATACCGGGCTGCTTTCATCGTTGATCCAGATGGGGTGATCCAATCCTATACGATCAATAACATGGGGATCGGACGGAACGCCTCTGAGATCTTCAGAACGCTTCAAGCAGCCTCCTTTGTACGCGCACATGGCGATAAAGTTTGCCCAGCTAGTTGGCAACCAGGTGATGATGTATTGGAACCAGGCTTAGACCTAGTTGGTAAATTATAATTAAGTTGAAAAAAGACAAAAAATAAGATGATCCGTTGCGACAGATCATCTTATTTTTTGTCTGGAAAACTGCGGTGTTGTCCCGGGTTATTTTTCATGATGCAATAAATAAAGATACCGTAACATCACTACGCTCAAGATAACGGTGATCACCCAGATCGTGTGGATCCCCCAAATTTTTTCCAGTTCAGCGGAACACAGAGCACCTAGTGCAAAAGCGAGGGTGATCGCTAAATACAGTTTAGCCGCATGTTTATCGGCTAAATTGTGGGAGAAGAAAAATCCGTTCCAAGCGAGCATCCCCTTTTTGATATTTCCCGTGGAAAAGGAGTTGTTGTAGGGAATACCTTCGATCTTGCTAAATGAAGTCGTTTGGATCCCGACCCCAAAGGCCAATGGGGGAACGACTAGATAGTCAGGTGCACTGACAGGTAAGAACCCGATCACTAGACAAGCCAAGATGCAGGGGAGCAATGATAAAGGCTTGACGTAGGGAGAGTCTAGTTTTTTAGCAAGAAAGCTGATAGTAAAGATCCCTAAAATAAAAAAGACAAGAGTAAAAAAGCGCGTTTCTGTAAGCACAAGCCCTTTACTAGCAATATCGACAGCTAAGAAGACGATATTACCAGTCTGTCCAGCGACTAGCGAATGTTCGCGCAAGACATAGGTGTAAGCGTCGATATAGCCACCACAAAATGCCAAAGTCAGCCCGATCAAAAGCGATTGGGCATATTTTTGTTTAACAAGTTCATAATTATTGATAAGATCACTTCCAGATAAAAAATCAATTATCTCTTATTTTAACACTTGCCATAGTTTTGAGTATGTATTTTGTAGTCTAGTCCGCTATAATTAAAGTTGGGCAAGGAGTCCGTAAACATCAAAAAGGAGTACACATATGTATACAGAACAGATCAAAGCAGTTCAAGGGGCTGCAAGTAAGAAGTTAGCTTTTTTGCACCAAAATCCGCTGGGATATTTTCTATTGTCCATGTTAGCAGGAATGTATATCGGTTTTGGCATCTTGTTAGCTTTTACTGTCAGTGGACAGTTACAAGGTGCTCCGACTACTAAATTGTTGATGGGGACCGTTTTTGGCGTAGCACTTAGCTTAGTTATCATCGCTGGTAGTGAATTATTTACCGGCAATAATTTTGTTTTAGCAGTCGGTGCTTTGACTAAGCAAAATACGTGGCTTCAAGCAAGTTATTTGTGGGTGATCTGCTGGTTAGGCAATGCTTGTGGGGCGATCTTATTGGCAATTCTTTATAATGCTACCGGCTTGCAAGTTGATGGAGTAGCCAAGGCACTCACTGCAACTGCCGTAGTTAAGACGACGGTTGGTCCGCTTTCTTTACTCATGCGGGGGATCTTATGTAACATTTTAGTCTGTTTGGCATTATGGTCTAGCTTTCAGACAAAAAATGATGCGGCTAAATTGATCATGGTCTTTTGGTGTCTATTGGCCTTTTTTACGACGGGATTTGAGCACAGTGTCGCCAATATGACTTTACTGACGGCAGCACTTATAAAACCCGCTGGCGCAGTGCTCACAGTCGGGGCGTGGCTGTATAATCTGTTTTGGGTCTCGTTAGGAAATATGTTGGGGGCGATCTGCTTTTTAGCCGTACCCTATGTGATCGCTGCTAAAAAATAAATCGTGGGACTCATAGTTTTGACTATGGGTCTTTTTAAAAGGGGGAAATGTTTAGTATAATGAATTTTAGTTTCTATTTTGGTAAAGGGGTGGCAAATTATGAAAGAACCAATTATTTCTTTTAAAAATGTCGTTAAAAGCTACGATGACGATGTTCCAGTGTTAAAAAAGGTCAGCTTTGATATCGAAGAGGGCAAATTCTATACACTTTTAGGACCATCTGGATGTGGTAAAACGACGATCTTACGGATGATCGCAGGTTTTTCAGAGCCGACTGCAGGTGATATTTACTTTGAGGGGAAAAGGATCAACGATATTCCTGCAAATAAGCGTCAAGTTAATACTGTTTTTCAAGATTATGCGCTCTTTCCGCATATGAATGTTTTTGATAATATCGCTTTTGGATTAAAGATCAAAAAAACACCAAAAACAGAAATTGAGACTAAAGTCAAAGAAGCCTTGCGCTTAGTGCAGTTAGCCGGTTATGAAAAGCGTGGGATCAGTGAAATGTCTGGGGGACAACGGCAACGAGTCGCAATTGCTCGGGCGATCGTTAATGAGCCTAAGATCTTATTGTTAGATGAACCTTTATCAGCTTTAGACCATAAATTGCGACTAAACATGCAATATGAATTGCGCGAATTACAACAGCGCCTGGGGATCACCTTTATTTTTGTGACCCATGATCAAGAAGAAGCGTTGGCGATGAGTGATGAGATCTTTGTTTTAAATAATGGAAATATCGTGCAAAGTGGCAGTCCGGTCGATATTTACGATGAGCCGATCAATCACTATGTAGCTGATTTTATCGGTGAAAGTAACATTGTCGATGGGGTGATGATCCAGGACTGTCTTGTAAAATTTGCTGGTAGAGAATTTGAATGTGTGGATGAAGGAATGCGTCCAAATGAACCGGTCGAAGTTGTTTTACGGCCCGAAGATCTCGAGTTGACCACAGTAAAAGCGGGTAAATTAAAGGTCAAAGTCGATACACAATTATTCCGCGGGGTCCATTATGAGATCGTCTGTCATGATGAGATGGGAAATGAATGGATCGTGCATTCGACCAAAAAAGCACAGGTCGACAGTGAGATCGGCTTGTACTTTGATCCTGAAGATATCCATGTTATGCGATTCAATGAAACAGAAGCAGAATTTGATGCACGCTTAGAAAGTTACGACGATTAAGGGGGACAATATGAAAAAGTATAATACTTTATTAGCAGTCCCATATTTTCTCTGGTTGCTCTTTTTTGTCTTAGCACCGGTTGTTTTAGTGGTCGGCTATTCTTTTTTTGATCAAAGTGGACATTTCACACTAGCTAATTACGCAGAGTACTTTGGTTCGGGAAAGTATTTATTGATGACGTTTAATTCGGTCTGGTATGCTCTTTTGATCACCTTGATCACACTTTTGCTCAGTTATCCGACAGCGTATTTTTTGACAAAATTAAAGCATAAAGATTTGTGGTTGTTGCTGATCATTTTACCGACATGGATCAACTTATTATTAAAAGCGTATGCCTTCATTGGGATCTTTGGTGTTCGCGGTGGCCTAAACAGCTTTTTAGGTTTTTTTGGGATCTTACCTAAGCAATTATTGTTCACTGATTTTAGTTTTTTGATCGTGGCAGTCTATATTCAGTTGCCCTTTATGATCATCCCGCTTTTCAATGCGCTTGAGGAATTGCCCCCTTCATTTATTGCTGCTAGCAAAGATCTTGGCGCCAGTTCGACTCAGACATTTTTTAAAGTGATCTTTCCCTTATCGTTAAATGGGGTCAAAAGTGGGATCCAAGCGGTCTTTATCCCGTCCCTTTCGCTCTTTATGTTGACCCGTTTGATCGGGGGCAATCGTGTGATCACATTGGGGACTGCGATCGAAGAGCACTTCATGGTAACGCAAAACTGGGGCAAAGGGGCAACGATCGGGGTCGTTTTGATCATTGCAATGGTGGTCGTGATGCTCTTTACCGGTGAAAAGAAAGCAGGTGGCAAATGATGCAACAAACTAGATCTAAGTGGGCAGAGCTGTATTTGATCTTAGTCTTTATCTTTTTATATCTGCCGATCTTTTATTTGGTCTGGTATTCCTTTAATGCCGGCGATACGATGAATAGCTTTACCGGTTTTTCGTTGCGCCATTTTAGCGAGTTATTTTCCGATACACGGTTGGTGATCATCTTGCTAAATACCTTCTTATTGGCATTTTTGTCGGCTTTGATCGCAACGGTGATCGGTACTTTTGGGGCGTTATTTATCTATTATTTGAGAAAGCGACGTCACCGTAATACATTGTTATCGTTGAATAATATCTTGATCGTTTCGCCAGACGTAACGATCGGGGCTAGTTTTTTGATCTTATTTATCACGTTAGGTTCGATCTTTAGTGGCTTTTCACTGGGCTTTTGGACGGTCCTTTTGGCACATGTTAGCTTTAGTATCCCGATCGTAGTCTTGATGATCTTACCAAAACTCCAAGAGATGAATGATTCAATGATCACAGCTGGCTATGATCTTGGCGCAAATAACCGCCAGATCCTAAAAGATATCATCTTGCCTTATCTTTCACCGGGGATCATCGCTGGGTATTTTATGGCATTTACCTATTCACTCGATGATTTTGCAGTCACCTTTTTTGTGACAGGAAATGGTTTTACCACCCTTTCAGTTGAGATCTATTCGCGGGCGCGGCGTGGTGTTAGTTTAGAGATCAATGCCTTGAGTACGCTAGTCTTTTTATTTGCACTTGTATTAGTAGTCGGTTATTACTACATCAGTAAGGATAATCAACCACGCTCCAAGAAAAAGAAACGGGGGCTCTTGCGATGAAAAAATTACGTTCACTTTTGATCGGGATCTGTTTGATCATTGGGTTGCTCTTTTTAGGGACAGTTTGGCTCGAACGCTCGACTGGGATGTCAGATGCCAAAGTTTTAAACATTTATAACTGGGGCGATTACATCGATCCTAAATTGATCACCAAATTTGAAAAGCAAACAGGGTATAAGGTCAACTATGAGACGTTTGATTCAAACGAAGCGATGTTGACTAAGATCAAACAAGGCGGGACTTCGTATGATATCGCGGTCCCAAGTGACTATATGATCCAAAAGATGAAAAAAGAGCATCTGTTGTTAAAACTCGATCATAGTAAGTTACCGAATTTAAAAAATATCGATCCGCAGTTTATGGACCTTGCCTTTGATCGCCATAATGAGTATTCAGTACCGTATTTTTGGGGAACATTGGGGATCATTTACAATGATAAATTCTATCAGGCTTCACAATTCAAGACATGGAATGATCTTTGGGATCCGCAATTGAAAAACAAGATCATGTTCATTGATGGCGCGCGCGAATTTATGGGGATCGGTCTGGCTAGCATGCAAAGATCGCTCAACAGCAAAAGTGATGCTGAGCTTGATCAAGCCTATAATAAGCTCAAAGCTTTGACTCCCAATGCCAAAGCGATCGTTTCAGACGAGATCAAGACATATATGGCAAATGAGGAGAGCAGTGTAGCGGTGACCTTTTCAGGGGAAGCGGCTGATATGATGGAAAAAAATAGTCATTTGCATTATGTGCTCCCAAATGGTGGGACTAATTTGTGGTTTGATAATTTAGTGATCCCTAAGACCGCTAAAAATAAGCAAGGCGCATATGAATTTATCAATTTCATGTTAGATCCAAAAAATGCGGCGCAAAATACGGAATATATCGGTTATTCCACCCCCAATAAAGCGGCTTTGAAATATTTGCCAAAAGCGATCACCTCCAATAAGGAATTTTATCCAAGTGCTGCTCGGATCAAGCAGATGGAGATCTACGAAGACCTAGGACCTAAGTATTTGGAAAAATATAACGACCTATTTTTGGAGCTAAAAATGTATCGAAATTAGAAAGGGCAAATCATTTTTAATCACGGTTTAAACTAGGGTATAATGTGCAGTGAGGAGTAGAACTCCTTTAAGTATGCTACACGTAGTAAGTTTTAAAAATGCATTGTGTGATGTAGAGATTTCGCTCTTTATATTACGATGTATATCCTCAAATAAGCCAAGTGCGAGTGATGGCGCACTTGGCTTTTTTAGATCACAGTGCAGAGCAAAGCGAAAAATGCCGTACGAATAATGAGGCCTTGGGCATGATGCGTATTTTGCATCAGGTCCAAGGTATTATTATTTTCTAGGCATTACTTTTAGGAACGACTATGTTACAGTACACAAAAAAAGAGCTAGGAGGTATCTCCCAGCTCTTTTAATGATATTTACCTTCCACAGTAAATATCGCACCGTATAATAGAAACTTCAGGATAACATGGTTTTGCGGTATTGTCAATTGTATTCAAAAAAATTAATTTTAGTATAAATGTTAGCGCTTGCTAAAAATTTAGTTTTATGTTATAAAATAAGTGAGGAGTCAAAAGATTCCCACAATTAGGGCGTCCAAACTGTTAGTCACTGTTCCTATAATTAGGTTGGAGGGTGATGGAACCAACAAGTTGAGTTTAAAACAAAAATGTTGTAGTCTCTTTAGGCAAACGCCACTAATTGCAATTAGTAAAGAGGATCTTGTTGAGTGCTTCTGGAAAGCGAACAAGATCAAAACCAGATAAAGGATGTGGGGACGATTACTCCTTATAGTAATTTAACAGCCACCTACTCAGTTTCTTGATGATATCTTAGGAGCAACAGGTGAACCTCCAAGATGATGTTTCCGAGTATTATTTACTGAGTATGGGCTGTTTTTTTGTGCCTACATTCGAACTTATATTTGTGAGGGATGGGTAGATGTGTGCTAAAAAAGTGACGATCCGTGAAGTTGCTAAACGCGCTGGTGTCTCGATCGCAACGGTTTCACAGATCTTAAATGGTAAGGCTATGAACTTTAATCCACTGACAGTTCAAAAAGTTCAAGCCGCTCGAGATGAATTAGGCTATAAAGCCGATCATTTGGCACGCCAAATGGTCGGCAAACAAAGTAAAACGATCGGGATCCTCGTACCGGAGATAACTAACTCTTTTTTCAGTACTTTAGTCAAAGGGATCGAAGAAGAACTGTTACGCTCGGGTTATATTTCAATGCTGTGCAATGGGGGCTTTAACGGAGCTAAGGAAGAAAAAGCCTTACTCGAATTAGCTAAAAGAGGGGTCGATGGCTTTATCATTGCTAGCCCTTCGATCTCAGATGAAGTATTAAAGGAAGTTTTACAGATCAAAAAGCGTCCGGTCATTGTGTTAGATCAAAAAACATTCAGCGAACGCAGTGATGAGGTAACTACAGATGACTTCAATGGTGGTTTATTGGCTGCACGGTATCTAAAAAAGATGGGCCATACGAAAGTTGCAGTTATTGTCCCTGATTTGGCGACGGTAAATATCATGTATCGGTTACAGGGCTTTTTGACTGAATTTCCGCAAGCACTTCAGATCAAAACAGAGCTTTCCAAAAGTGGAGGTCAAGCAGTTGTTGCTGAGTTACTAGAGCAAAATATCGAGGCGGTTTTTGCACTTAGTGATGAATTAGCGTTTGGGATCTATCTTGGGATGAGACAAAATGGCAAAAGTATTCCAAATGATCTTAGTGTGATCGGTTACGATGATGTTGAGATGTGTCGCTATGTTACGCCTGCTTTGACGACGGTCGCACAACCGATCTATGAATTGGGCAAACAAGCAGCCGATCTAATGATAAAACGACTAGCAACCCCAACTAGTCCGTATGTTAAGCGGGTCTTACCGGTCAAATTAGTGATCCGTAGCTCAGTTGAAGTTAAAATTTGAAGCGTTTTCAAAAGTGTGTTATAGTCTAGTTGCAGCAATTAAAACGTTTTAATAAGTGCTACAAGTTACCAAAATTAATTTGCTAGAAAGACACGAGGTGGGTACAATGAATAAAGTGACACTGATCGGAAGTATCAATTTAGACAGGACGATCAGAGTAAAAGAGATGGCTAAACCAGGTGAGACGATCCATGCCTCCGAAGTATTTTCAGCTGGTGGCGGTAAAGGTGCAAATCAAGCTGTAGCCGCTAAACGTTCTGGCGCTAAGACAGCGTTTATCGGTGCTATTGGTAACGATGATGCTGGCAAGATGATGCGTGAGCTTTTGGGTTATGAAGAGATAAATCTAGCTGGGATCGCTGAATTGGACAAGGTCGCAACTGGGCAAGCCTATATCGTTGTGGATGAAAAAGGCGAAAACAGTATTATGATCCATGCTGGTGCAAATGGTAAGATCACACCAGAACATGTAGTCAAACATGCCGACTTGATCAAGGAAAGTGATTTTGTGATCGCACAATTTGAAAGCGACTTGGCAAGTACGATCAAAGCTTTTGAAGTAGCGCATCAAGCTGGTGTAAAGACGATCTTGAATCCAGCGCCTGCGATGCGAACAGTTCCTGAAGAATTGCTCAAGACGACAGATGTGATCGCACCTAATGAAACAGAAACAGAGATCTTGACTGGGATCAAAGTGGTCGATGAAGAAAGCATGCAAAAAGCAGCTGCTAAACTTCATGCATTAGGGATCAAAGTGGTCTTGATCACGATCGGTAGCCAAGGTTCATTTTACAGCATGGACGGTCAAAGTGGGATCGTTCCAGCCTTTAAAGTTAACGCAGTAGATACAACGGCAGCCGGTGATACCTTTATCGGTGCTTTGAGTACGGTTTTAAAACCTGACTTTAGCAATCTCGTTGAAGCGATCACATACGGTAATAAAGCTTCCTCACTGACTGTACAACGTTTTGGCGCTCAGCCGTCAATTCCATACAAGCATGAATTAAATTAAAAAGAAGAAGGCGTGATCATGAAAAAGACACAAGTTATTAATTCAGATATTTCCCGGGTGATTTCACAAATGGGTCACTTTGACACATTGAGTATTGGTGATGCTGGAATGCCAGTGCCACGTGAAACAGAAAAGATCGATCTAGCAGTTTCCCAAGGTATTCCTAGTTTTATCCAAGTTTTAGATAATGTGTTGACTGAATTAGAAGTTCAACGAGTGTACTTAGCAGAAGAAATCAAGACTCAAAACCCAACCCAGCTAAAAGCGATCAAAGAACGTTTCCCAAAAACAGAGCTCGTCTTTATCCCACATGCTGAAATGAAACAAGATCTACGCAAGTGTCATGCATTTATCCGTACTGGTGAAATGACACCATATTCCAACATTATTCTAGAGAGTGGCGTTACGTTTTAAATTAGGGGGAAATTGAATTGAATACAACGGCAATTTTAGTTGGTTTAGGACCATTATTAGGTTGGGGGCTTTACCCCACGATCGCATCTAAGATCGGCGGTAAACCGGTCAATCAGATCTTAGGTTCGACTTTAGGGACCTTGATTTTTGCTTTAGTACTAGCGATGATCAAGGGTTTAGCACTTCCAAGTGGTGCAGCGCTCTTTTTCTCAGTTCTTTCTGGGATCGGTTGGGGGACGGCACAGATCATCACGTTTTACTCCTTTACTTTGATCGGTTCTTCCAAAGCAATGCCGATCACGACTGCCTTTCAATTATTAGGTGCTTCACTTTGGGGCGTATTTTACTTAGGTGATTGGCCAACAGCAACGGCTAAAATGATCGGCTTTACCGCACTTGCAGTTATCATTTTAGGCGCTTGGATGACGGTCTGGAGTGAACATAAGACACCCGAAAACAAGAGCGCTTTGACCAAGGCGGTGGTTTTATTAGCAGTTGGTGAAATTGGCTATTGGCTATATTCTGCTGCCCCACAACAAGCTAAGATCGATGGGATGCATGCGTTCTTACCTCAAGCGATCGGGATGGTTTTAGCAGCTGTAGTCTATGCGATCATGATGACAGTCAAGGGTAAGGAAAGATCACCATTTGTTGAGGCTGTTTCTTACAAACAGGTCTTTTCAGGTTTCTTCTTTGCCTTTGCAGCGTTGACATATTTGATCTCGGCCCAACCAGATATGAATGGTCTAGCAACTGGCTTTATTTTGTCGCAAACATCAGTTGTACTAGCAACGTTAACGGGTATTTGGTTCTTAGGTCAAAAGAAGACTTCAAAAGAAATGGTAGTTACGGTATGTGGCCTAGTTTTGATCTTAGGCGCAGCTGCAGTGACTGTGATGTTATAAGCACAGTGTCTTTTTGATCATCACTTTGCTAGGGACACTTGCAATTATATTTTCAGAAAGTAGGCCATTAATTTCAACCCTTCTGATTGTTGTTATTATTACTGTAGCGTTTGTAAATATGTTATATCTTCAACAATTGAGTAATGATAAAAAACAGGGAAAGAAAAGTGAATTGCAGAAGGGGAAAAAATAATAGGTTGAGGCTGTGACATAAGTAAAAAGCCATCTTCAAAATTCCAACATGCGGAATTTGAAGATGGCTTTCTTTATCCTGAAAATTCTAGTTTAATGTTTTTTCAAATAATACGAATTATTCGAAGACCTTGAAGCGAACATCATCGGGTAAAAATTCTTTTTCGCCAGCCGGTGCTTCGATCGAACCAAATGGCATTTGGGCTCGTAATTCCCAACTTTCAGGGATATCAAAGGCTTCTTTGATCTTTTCATCGATCAACGGATTATAGTGTTGCAAGGAAGCACCGATATTTTCAGTAGCTAATGCGGTCCAAACCGCTTGTTGAGCCCCGCCAAGTCCTTGTTCAGCCCAGTTGGCAAAGTTAGCAGCGTAGAGTGGGAAATCTGCTTCTAATTTGTGCACCGTCTGGGTTTCGGTGAAGTATAAGATCGTACCAAAACCAGCTCTAAATGAGGCGATCTTTTCTTGAGTCGCAGGAAAACGATCAGCTGGAGTAACTTTTTTCAATTCAGCTTCAACGATATCCCAAACACGATCGGAATTTTCACCAAAAGTGATAACAGCGCGGACTGTTTGGGAGTTGAAAGCCGTTGGGGATTGGCGGATCGCTTCTTCGATCGTTTCACTGATTTGAGCTGGCGTTTGGGAGACATTTTTGCCCAAGGCATAGATCGAGCGACGTTGCTTGAGTTCTTGATTTACTGGATTTGTCATCGTAAATTCCTCTTTTCGTTAGTTTATATCTAAATTATAACACGTACTTTTTGTAAGTGAAGTGTATTTTGCAAAATCTTAAAAGTTAAATCCTTGCATTCTAAAATAAAAGAACTACAATGAAGGTGAAGAAATGAAAGGAAGTCTTATTTATGGCAAATGAATTATCGAATCGTTTCTCTGATCTAATGGAGGGTAGCGATGCATTTTTCAATAATTTAGGACGTTCATTTTTCAACTTTGACGACTCAGAGCTAAAGATGCGTTCTGACGTGGAGGAGACCCCCAAGAGTTATCGGTTGCTGATCGATCTGCCTGGGGTCGATAAGAAAGATATGCAACTAGATTATCGCAATGATATTTTGACAGTTGCAGCTAAGCGAGATAGCTTTAGTGACCAAAGCGATGCTGCTGGCAATTTGCTTGCAAGCGAGCGTTCATATGGTCGGGTCAGTCGGCAATACCGGTTCCCTGATGTTGAACGTGATAAGATCACCGCTAAATATGAAGCTGGTGTCTTGACAGTGACCCTTCCTAAGAAAAAGGATGCTGTTGCGACTGCTAATAAGATCGAGATCGAATAACAATGATAAAAAATAGGCTTGGGTGCTGTGCCTAAGCCTGTTTTTTGTAGTCTATTTTTTGAAATGTCGATGTAATTCACTGATGATCAAAATGATGACAACGATCGCTGCTAAGAGATAACCTAAGACCCCAATATTATAAATGGTGGGATGAGCAGCACTTCCTTGGACTAAGAGCGAGGAACTCATGATCAAAGCGGCTAAAATAATAGCCAAGATCACGCGGTTGACGATCTTTTCGAGGCGATCTAGTAATTTATCTTGATCTTTAAGTTTAAAGGCGATCTTTCCTTGTCCCTGCGTCAAAACGTCAAGGAGCTGTTCAAACTTAAGTGGAATCTTTGGGGCTATTTTTGAAGCTTGGTAGAGTTCAAAGCCTAACTCTTCTAAGCTCTTTTTGACGTTGAACTGATTTTTGAAATACTCACGGGCAAACGGACGCGCGACCTCCATCAAAGATAATTCGGGATCTAAGGTAGCGACTATGCCTTCTAAAGAAGCAAAGGCTTTGATCAATAAAGTTACTTCTGATTTTAATTGCAAGTTATTTTGGCGACAGAGATTTACAATACTGAACAATAAACTTGCAAGGTCGATCTGGCCCAAGCCTAAGTTGAGATATGGGGTCAAAAAGACACCGAGTTCATTATAAAAATCTTCTTCATCAACGGGGCCAGTCCGGTTACAAACAGCCAGCACAGCTTTACCGATCTGGCGTGTATCTTTAGTGTTTAAGGCAATGACGATCTGGGCGATCCCATCGGCGAGATTTTTGGTCAAACGGCCCATCATTCCAAAATCCAAGTAGACCAAGCGATATGGTGGTAATGTCGTGGCAGAAGTAGCTTCAATACTTGTATTTTTGAGTTGTTTTTTGAATTGGTGTGTAGGCTGGAGTTCGTTATATTCAGGATCATCAAGCTGAAGTTGGTAAAATAATATATTTCCCGGATGAGGATCAGCGTGGAAGTAATTATCGACAAAGACTTGTTTGATGAAATTTTTGACTAAAGTTTTAGCTAAGATCGTATGTAAAGGTTTATCCGCTTTGGTGGCTTTGGTAGCTGTTAGTTTTTTGATACTTTGTCCAGGCATGGCTTGATTGACTAAGATCTTACTAGCGGAGTATTTAGGGTAAACTTTAGGCACTCTAATGATCCCGTCATTGTTGTTTAGACGGTAAAATTCGAGTCCATTTTTGAGCTCGATCTGAGTATCGATCTCAGTTAAAAGGGATGTTTGGATCTCAGTGAAGATCTCTTTAGGATCGATCACACTTAGATCAGGGACGAATTTTAAGATCCGTAAAGCTTCTTTGAATAAAGAAAGATCCGTTTCAACGAGTTCGGAAACATTGGGATGTTGGACTTTGACGACGACTGGAGTGTGATCGTGAAGTAAAGCATGGTGTGTCTGCCCGATCGAACCAGAGGCGAAAGGCCGTTCATCAAATTGAAGAAAAATATCGGTCAATGGACAGTTATATTCAGCTTCAAGCGTTTTTTTGACAGTGGTAAAAGGATCGATCTGAACATTATCTTGGAGCTTGCGAAATTCTTTGATAAAAGCAGGTGAGATCAGATCGGGGCGCGTTGAGAGCAATTGTCCTGCTTTGATGAAAGTGGGACCTAGTTTTTCGAGTGCGAGGCGAACTTCTTTAGGATCTTTTTGTTTTAAAAAGTTACGTAAGACTTCATGCTGACGCAATACTTTGATGATAAAAAGTAGGCGGTCACGTTTTTCTTTGCTAGTAATATTTGGCATCACAAGACCTTCTTATCTTATAGTAGATTTATCTCAATTTTAACCAAAAAATAGCTTAAGGGCTAGCAGTTGCAATTCTTTGCTTCGCTTGATACAGAAGTGATACACTAATAGCATAATGATCAAAAGGAATGGGATTTTATGACACGAAAAGAGAAGATCTTAGCTTATGTCCAAACTAAAAATAAAGCGGTTACGACAAAAGAGATCGCAGATGATCTAGGGATCTTGCGCAATAATGTCAGTAAAGAGCTCAATGTATTGGTCCGGGCAGGAAAATTGAGCAAGCTCGCTGGCCGACCGGTAAAGTATCAAAGTCTGGCAGCTGAAACTGATACACTGATCCCCCAAACTGGCTCAAAAATGCCTGATCCTGCTGAACCGGTACTTAGACCAAGTATTTTTGATACAATGATCGGACAAAAGGATAGCTTAAAAACACAGATCGAGCAAGCTAAGGCCGCGATCTTATATCCGCCTCATGGATTAAATGTTTTGATCACTGGGCCTACGGGATCGGGGAAGACCTATTTTGCTAATGCAATGCATCAATTTGCGGTCAATCAGGCGATGATCGAAAATAAAAATTTTGTGACGTTCAACTGTGCTGACTATGCGCATAATCCGCAATTACTGATGTCACATTTATTTGGCTATGTCAAAGGAGCCTTTACCGGTGCCCAAGAAGATCGTGAGGGGCTGATCCAAAAGGCAAACGGTGGGATCTTATTTTTAGATGAAGTCCATCGTTTACCCCCAGAAGGCCAAGAGATGATCTTTTATTTCATGGATCACGGGACGTACAGTAAGCTCGGGGAGATCACGAAGGTCCATCATGCTGATGTTCGTTTGATCTGTGCTACGACGGAAGATCCTGAAAGTTCGCTTCTAAAGACCTTTGTGCGCCGGATCCCGATCACGATCCAGATGCCCCAATTTGAAGCGCGCAGTGTAAGAGAGCAACTTGCGCTATTGAAACGTTTGTTGACGTTAGAGGCTAACCGGACACAAAAAAATATCACAGTGACCGAAGATGTTGTGAAAGCTTTGTTAGGGAGCGTCACATTTGGTAATGTGGGTCAATTGAAATCAAATATCCAGCTGGTTTGTGCACAAGGATTTTTGAATAGTGTCGATCAAGCCGAACAGATCAATTTAAAATTTGAACAACTTCCCCAAAACATTAAAGATGGGATGTCACGTTTGGCAAGTGATCGTGTTCGCCTAGGTAAATTATCGCAATTACTAGAGCCAGTCTTATTGATCCAACCCGATGGAGCAGCTGAAAGCATCAATGAAAGTGATCGCTATGAGCTACCTTATAATCTCTATGAGATCATCGGCAATAAAGCTGCTTTGTTAAAGGAAGAGGGTCTAGAACAAGGTGCGATCAATAACTTCATCATGACAGATATCAATGTCCACTTGAAGTCTTTTTACCGCGATAACAAGATCTTGCGGACCGAAAAGAATTTAAATGAATTAGTCGATCAAGATACACTACAGTTGACTAAAGATATCATGCAGATGCTGAAAAATGATTGTGGCTACCATGTTGGTGAGAACTTTATCTATGCGATGAGTTTACATCTGAGTTCATTTATCAAACGTGTCCAATCGGGGCGTCCGATGCGTGCAGTCTCAGATGATCTGGTGGCAATGGTCAAAGACTATCCTGCTGACTTAAAGCTAGCTGAGAAGATCAAAGCAATGCTAGAAGACCACTATGATTTTCTCGTGCCAGCTTCAGAAGTCTACTATCTAGCGGTGCTGTTGATCTCGTTGAATTCTGTGCCTAAACATGGAAAAGTCGGGGTCGTCGTTGCCGCACATGGAAATCATACGGCTTCCTCGATGGTCCAGGTAGTGACTGAGTTGTTGAATGTCGATAATTTAGCGGCGTTTGATATGTCGCTTGAGATGAGTCCAACGGTAGCATTAAATGAGATCATCACTAAAGTCAAACAAGTCGATCGTGGTAATGGGGTCTTATTGTTAGTTGACATGGGATCGCTCAGTACGTTTAGTGCCAAGATCACAGATAAAACTGATATCAAGGTCAAAACGATCGATATGGTGACTACCGCTATGGTCTTAGAAGCCGCTCGGAAAACAGCTTTGATCGATAGTGATCTTGAGTTGGTCTATCACGAGTTAAATGAATTTAATGGATATTCTCGCAAAGCCGAAGAGCCTACGCAAGGTAAGCTAGAAGATGTTAGGCAACGGGCGATCTTGGCACTGTGTTCGACAGGGAAAGGGACGGCTGAAAAGATCAAACAAATGCTGGATGAGATCTTGGCTGATCAACTTATTGACGATGTTTCGGTCTTAACGATGTCAGTTGTCGGGATGAACGATAAGATAAATGAACTAAATAAAGAGTATCGCATCATTGCCACGACGGGGATCGCTGACCCTAACCTAGGGGTACCGTATATCTCATTAGAAGAGCTCTTTCAAGGTGACCGTGGTAAACGCCAATTGATCGAGCATTTAGAAAATAGTCAGACTTGGTATGTTGAATCTAAAACGCCGACACCTAAAGTCGATCAAGCTACTGCTGCTAATTATTTGGAACAATATTATACCTTTATCAATCCTAAAAAAGTTATCGGTGTGCTTTGGCAGTACTGTGATCTGTTAGCTAAAGAACGGCAACTAAAATTAACGGATGCTAGGCGCTTGGCGTTGATCATGCATCTTGGAGGTGCGATCGAGCGGGTCTTGTTATCGGCACCAGTAACGCTGAGCGCCGAGCAAACTATTGAATTTGAACAAAGCGACTGGCCAAAGACACTGAAATTAGCCGATGAATATTTAGAAGCTAAACTTAATTTAAAATTTCCGCCAGCTGAAGCGTATTATATTGCCAAATTAGTCGATACAGAAATGGTCGAAAGCTAATACACAAAATAGTGATACACAAAATAAAGTGTATCGCTATTTTTATATGAAATTTTTTTGCTTTATTTATTAGGGGGTCTAGCGTGATACACAAAAGTTGGCACGGTATTTGCTATATATAGAGTGTAAGGAATTATTTTTCAAAGGAGATGAGGATGATGTTAGGTTTGATCGTTGCCAGTCATGGTGATCTAGCGCAAGAACTTATCAAATCTTCTTATTTAATTTTAGGGCGCCAAGAAAAAGTCATTGCGGTGACCTTTGAGCCAGCGGAAGACTTAGCTACTTTGGAAGATAAATATGAAACTAGCTTACAGCAATTTGCTACAACTGATCGAGTCTTGTTTTTATGTGACCTATATGGTGGCAATCCCTTATTAGCAACGCGTCGCTTTGTTAAGCGCGATCCGAAGCGTTTTGCGGCAGTTGGCGGAGTCAATTTAGCGATGCTTTTGGAAGCTTGCACCTTGCGGACTGAAGCGCTCAGTTTAGCCGAATTAGTCGAAAAACTAATAAGTGTTGGTCGTCAAGGTATCGGTTCAGTCAAGGATCTGAAGGTGATGCCATGGATGTAAAGTTATTGCGGATCGATTCGCGTTTGCTCCATGGACAGGTCGCAACCGATTGGGCTAAAAATACTGCGATCGAGCGGATCCTAGTGGTTTGTGATCAAGCGGCTGGTGATAATATCAGAAAGACGCTTTTGATGCAAGCCGCACCACCGGGGATCAAAGTTCATGTGCTTACCGTTTCTAAGATGTTACGGTTGTGCAGAGATGAGCGCTTTGAGCATTATAAAGTTTTGGTGCTCGTCGAAACTCCAGTAGATGCGATGCGTTTGATCGCTGGTGGGTTGAATACAACAAGCGTCAATCTAGGATCACTTAGTTTTGATGCGACCCGCAAGATGATCACCGAAACGATCGCTGTCAATGAGCAAGATGTTTTAGCCTTAGCTTGGATCAGACGGCGTGGGATCGAGCTTGATTATCGCAAGGTCTCAAGTGATCCTAAACGTGATCTGTGGAAGTTACTTTGTGACAAAGGTCTAGTCAAAGATAAGCTAGATCACGATCAGTAAATGTTTTGAGTTAAGTTTTGAAAATATTATAGGAGGCGTAATAATGGTTGGTATTATTTTAGCAAGTCATGGTAGTTTTGCAGACGGCATTTTCCAATCTGGTGAAATGATCTTTGGCCAACAAGAAAATGTAGCTCATGTTACCTTAATGCCAAGCGAAGGTCCTGATGATATCAGAGCTAAGATGGAAGAAGCCATCAAATCATTTGATGATCCAGAAGAAGTATTATTCTTAGTCGATCTTTGGGGCGGTACACCTTTCAACCAAGCTAATAATTTGGTTGAACAACACAAAGATAAATGGGCGATCGTGGCTGGGATGAACTTGCCAATGGTGATCGAAGCTTATGCATCGCGATTCTCCATGGAAAAAGCCCAAGAGATCGCAGCTCATTTAGTCAATGCGGGCAAAGATGGTGTCAGAGTAAAACCAGAATCTCTTGAACCTAAAAAAGAAGCTAGTGCTACTAACACAGCGAAGGCTCAACCGACAGGGGCGATCCCACCAGGTACAGTTTTAGGTGATGGCAAGATCAAATATGTTTTGGCTCGGATCGATTCACGTTTGTTACACGGTCAGGTGGCAACATCATGGACCAAAGCAACAAATCCAGATCGGATCATCGTTGTTTCCGACAACGTTGCGCATGATAAATTGCGTAAGAACATGATCGTTGAGGCAGCTCCTCCTGGAGTACATGCAAATGTTGTGCCGATCGAAAAGATGATCGAAGTTGCAAAAGATCCTCGTTTCGGCGATACAAAGGCATTGATCTTGTTTGAAACTCCACAAGATGCGCTTAAGGCGATCGAAGGTGGTGTTGCCATCGATACCTTAAATGTTGGTTCGATGGCCCACTCAGTCGGCAAAGTTGCCGTTAATAAAGTTTTGTCTTTGGATAAAGGTGACGTTGAAACATTCGAAAAATTGAAGAAAGACGGCGTTAAATTTGACGTCCGTAAAGTTCCAAGTGATTCACCAGAAAACATGGATTCGATCTTAAACAAAGCACGTCAAGAATTGAAGATGTAGATAACTTGGAAATACAATACGAATTAGGAGGATTATGACATGTCTGCTATATCAATGATTTTAGTAGTTCTTGTTGCCTTTCTTGCTGGTATGGGTGGTATCTTGGATGAATTCCAATTCCACCAACCATTGGTAGCATGTACTTTGATCGGTTTAGTGACCGGTAATTTAGAAGCCGGAATTATTTTAGGCGGTTCATTACAAATGATCGCTTTAGGTTGGGCTAATATCGGGGCTGCGGTCGCACCTGATGCTGCTTTGGCTGCTGTTGCCTCAGCTATTATTTTGGTCCAAGGTGGCCAAGGCGTTAAAGGTGTGGGTCCTGCGATCGCGATCGCTATCCCATTAGCTGTTGCTGGTTTGTTCTTAACAATGTTAGCACGTACGATCGCTGTTCCGATCGTGCACTTTATGGATGCTGCCGCTGAAGAAGGTAACTTCCGTAAGATCGAAATGTGGCAGATCGTCGGGATCGCTATGCAAGGCCTACGTATCGCTATCCCTGCTGCTGCTTTGTTAGTTATTCCTTCATCTGCAGTGCGTGGTTTCTTGGAATCAATGCCTGCTTGGTTGAATGAAGGTATGACGATCGGTGGTGGGATGGTCGTTGCCGTTGGTTATGCAATGGTCATCAACATGATGGCGACCCGCGAAGTTTGGCCATTCTTTGCGATCGGTTTTGTGATCGCTGCTGTTTCTGATTTAACCTTGATCGCTTTAGGTGCTTTAGGTGTATCCTTTGGTCTTATCTATCTTGAACTTAAGAAGAACGCTGGTAACGGCGGTAATAACGGCGGTTCAAGCAATACAGGTGACCCGCTTGGCGATATTTTAAATGATTACGAATAGGAGGAAAGATACCATGGCTGAAAGCAGAGTTAAATTAAGTAAAAAAGATCGTTTAGCTGTCGCATGGCGTTCGACTTTCCTTCAAGGTTCTTGGAACTACGAACGTATGCAAAATGGTGGTTGGTGCTTCTCAATGATCCCAGCTATCAAGAAATTATATAAAACTAAAGAAGACCGCGCTGCCGCTTTGAAGCGTCACTTGGAATTCTTTAACACACACCCATATGTTGCTTCACCTATTTTAGGGGTGACGCTTGCTTTGGAAGAAGACCGTGCTAACGGGACCGAAGTTGACGATGCAGCGATCCAAGGTGTGAAAGTTGGTATGATGGGACCTTTAGCTGGTGTTGGTGACCCAGTCTTTTGGTTTACCTTACGTCCAATGTTAGGTGCTTTGGGTGCTTCCCTTGCATTAGGTGGTAACATCTTAGGCCCGATCATCTTCTTTGTTGCTTGGAACCTCATCCGTTGGGCATTTATGTGGTATACGCAAGAATTTGGCTATAAGGCTGGTTCTAAGATCACAGATGATATGTCTGGTGGTATGTTGCAATATGTTACAAGTCTTGCTTCTATTATGGGTATGTTCGTTTTAGGTGGTTTGATCGAACGGTGGGTAAATATTACCTTTACCCCGAAAGTTTCGACTGTCAAACTCCAACAAGGTGCTTATATCGAATGGGATAAATTGCCTAAAGGGGCAGAAGGTATCAAACAAGCTTTGATCGAATACAAAAATGGTAAAGGTCTATCCTTGACGCCAGAAAAGGTAACGACTTTGCAAGATAACTTGAATTCCTTGATCCCAGGCTTAGCAGCCCTCTTGTTGACATTCCTATGTATGTGGCTTTTGAAGAAGAAAGTTTCTCCGATCATTATTATCATTGCGATCTTTATCGTCGGTATTTTAGGCCACGTGGTCGGTTTACTTTAAGCGACTGCTAAGACGGTCTTGTTTCATGTAAATGAAATAAGGCCGTTTTGTGCTATACTGAGACTAAATTTGATAAGTAATCGAGGGAAATATAAATGGTGCAATCAATTAATTCTAAAGTCGATCTAGTGATGGCTGGGACTTCCTATATGGGGTTGACTGATTATGGTAAGATCATGATCGGAAATAAGGGTTTTGAATTCTTTAATGAACGCGATGTGAACAAGTATATCCAAATACCTTGGGATGAAGTCGATAAAGTGATCGCCTCAGTTATGTTTAGGGGACGTTTTATCCCCCGATTTGCGATCCAAACGAAAAAAGATGGGACTTTTTCGTTTGCAGCCAAAGATTCAAAGAAGTTATTACGAGCGATGCAAAAGTATGTTGCGCCCCAGAACATGGTCCGCTCGTTGACCTTTTTCCAAGTTTTACGGCGCAATTTGAGCCACTTATTTAAGAGAAATAATAAATAAGTTATAGAAAAGGCGATCTAATGTAATGGATCGTCTTTTTGTTTGCGGTTGAAAAGCGTATATTTTTGCATGAGTAGTTATAAAAATTCGGATAGGTAAAAAACTTAATTTTTTTTGCAAAAGGTGTTGACGATAGCTAGAAATACCTGTATAGTTAATATCGTTGCTTGAGCGGATAATTAATTCGTTTGAGTGATCGAAAAAAATAAAATTTGTCTGTTGACATCGAATCTTGATTTTGATAAGATATAAAAGTCGTCGCTTGATTGTTTGTTTTGAATTTTTATTCAAAATCAATTCAAAAAAGTGGTTGACAGAT
>Ga0137306_100215_pt1 | contig 92115 bp, 86 predicted proteins | sample Inofroosms_March_FD_97187 | JGI IMG/M metagenome (GOLD analysis project Ga0137306, IMG submission 97187) | Mouse cecal microbial communities from Vienna, Austria - N-Acetylneuraminic and N-Acetylglucosamine D2O microcosms_March | ecosystem: Host-associated > Mammals > Digestive system > Large... | reverse complement strand
TCCACTGAGAGCGGCTGAATTTCAGGGGAGCCTGACTTTCCGCCGCTTTACTGCCTCTGGTGATCAGGGGAGAGATGAACTGATTGATCTGAAATCTGCTCTTCTTTCCCACAGCTCTCTCAAATTTCCCCTGGATTCGTTCAAATATCATGGCACAATCTTCCTGCTTCAGTCCTACCAAAAGCATGAGATACTGGTTCCTTCCGTATCTGGTATACACATCCGCCCTCCTCAGGGAAAGCCGGACCGCATCTTCCAGATGCCTCACCGCCTTCTCAAACTGGCTGTCCGACATTCGGGAGCCTTTATCGTTCTCTTTTTCTGTAAGGGAGCAGAGCACCAGGTAAAGAGATTCGCCGGTCCTTTCAATCTTGCGCATCTCATACCGGTACGTTCCCATAAAGGAATCGTAGCTGCAGTTAAACGCTCCTTCTTCGCTCTTCTTCTCCTCCAGTTCGCCCTGGATCTCCTGAAGGCTTTTGAAGGAGCCCTGGACCTGACTGTTGATCTTCAGGATCCGCTTCTCCAGCTCCTCCGACGGCCACAGCCCCATCCGCTCCATCAGACTCTCCGTAGACCTCTGAGCCGTATCCTGGGCCTCTTTCCATCGTCCCATGCCTATGAGGGCATCCAGCTCCGCCACGTACCACTCGTCATAGGGATAGAGACGCAGCACATTCCTGGCTGTCAGAAGCATCTTCCCGTATTTTTCCCTGGAAGCCAGCAATTCCAGATATCTGCGGACACAGGTAAAATAAAGGTTCTGATACATGGCCTGTTTGCCCACCGCCCACATATCGCCGGACAGAGAGGGGAGAAATTCTCCGGTATACATGCGGCAGGCCTGCTCCAGCAGCTCTTCCTGACTGTTTTCCGGCTCCAGGGCCTTCCCTGCCGCCTCCTCAAACTGTCTGATATCCACCGACAGTTCCAGTCCCTCGCTTGCCAGACGGTAGACCCCTTTGGCGTTAATACTGTCAGAGGCCTCCAGCACTCCTGCTGCGACCAGCTGCTTCTTCAGCCGGAATATGGCGACTCTCAGGTTGCCTGCGTCGTCTGCACAATCCTCATCTGCATACAGACAGTCCAGGATCTCCCTGCGGGAAACCCCCTGTTCTCCGTGATAGGCGAGCAAAATAAACAGCCTGGCAGTCTTGCTGCCTGCTCCTCCGGACAGTTTCAGTTCCCTGCCGTCCAGTGCCACGCTGTATCCGCCCAGCATCTGTACGCTGAGAACTCTTTTTTTCTCTCTGCTCGCTGCCGGCATCCCTGCACTTCCTTTTCTGTCATCCCTGACTTCTCATAATTTTACCGCAGTGTGACCATTATCGCCTAATGATACCATTTTCAGCGTCCTATGTCAATGATTTTGGTCTATTATTATATTTTTATTGTATTTATTCAGTTTCACTATTTGTTTTGTGCTTTATGCCATATAATTTCTGTAATAATTTTCCATAATTTGACAAAATACCATATTCATTCCAAAAATATACTGTTTTTGCCTGCCTGACAGGTTTTTTCATCAGGCATACAAGCCATGAGGAAACCGTAACACAGGAAAAACCGAAGGTATTTCCAGGAAAGCCTTCGGTTTATTACAATGTTCTTATTTTAATGATTCTCTTTTAATTGCTCCAGGTCAATCTTCTTCTACTTTAATATACGTATTCCAGAAGAAAAAAATGTTCCGCAGCTAAAAAACCGCCGCCCCTCCAGCCCCTTCACAGGCTGGCGGTGCGGCGGTCTCTGTCTAATCCATTACTCCATAGTATAAGGCATAAGAGCGATATGGCGTGCTCTCTTCACTGCTACTGTCAGAGCTCTCTGATGCTTTGCACAGTTGCCGGTGATCCTTCTGGGAAGGATCTTGCCTCTCTCGGATACGTATCTCTTTAACTTGTTGGTATCCTTGTAATCGATCTCACCGTTCTTCTCACCGCAGAATACGCATACTTTTTTTCTTCTGCGCATACCGCCGCCTCTTCTCACTTTTGCGCCGTCTGCTTTATCATTTTTATTAAATGCCATGAGCTTGTACCTCCTTGTGATTTAGTTGAACGGAAGTCCTTCGTCCTCGACTCCGTCCGGAATATTCATAAATCCGTCGCCGATCGCACTTGACGGTGCCGGTCTTGAAGCAGGCTGCTGATAGCCGCCGCCTCCCTGGCCTCCGCCTGATGCGTTCTTACTGTCTGCAAATTCCTGATCGTCTACGATAATGTCAGTGGTATATACCTTCTGACCTTCCCGGTTGGTGTAACTGCCTGTCTGGATCCGGCCGGAGATCAGGACTCTCATGCCCTGGCGGAAATACTTCTCCGCGAACTCCCCTGCCCTGTCGAAAGCAACACAGTTGATAAAGTCTGCCGTCTGCTCGCTCCCATCCTGACTCTGGCTTCTGCGCCCTCTTCTGTCCACTGCAAGAGTATATCTTGCGATAGCCATGGAACGCTCGCCCTGAGAATATCTCACTTCCGGGTCTCTGGTCAGTCTGCCCATTAAGATCACTTTATTCATACGATCACTCTTTCTTTATCGATTACGCTTCCTGTTTTACACACAAATATCTGATAACCGGCTCCATGATCCGAACGTGTGCTTCCACTTCGTTAGGACATACGGAATCAGACTCGAACTGGATAAAGTAGTAAAAGCCCTCTTTCATCTTCTGAATCTCGTAAGCAAGTCTCTTCTTACCCCATTCATCAACATTGGTCACTGTGCCGCCGAAACGGGTAATGTATCCTTTTACCTTCTCCAGGGCTGCGGCTCTCTCTTCATCTTCGAGTTTTGCGCTAAGAACAACAGCTAATTCATATTTGTTCATAGTTTCTTACCTCCTTATGGTCTCTGGCCCCCGCTTTCAGTTCGGGAGCAAGGATTAATGTGTCACGGACTATTATTTTAGCAGATAAAGTCTGGAAAATCAAGGGTTTTTTCATGTATAAAAATAAGAACTTTGTTGGAATTTGTCGATTATACTTGACGACATGCCCGACATGGGGTAAATTAAACTTCATAAGATGGTTTTCAAAACTATATATTGTATTGGATAGCTGGAGGTATGAGTATGGTACAGATTATTACGGATTCTTCTTCTCTTTATACGCCTGAAGAAGCCCGGTCGCTGGGATTTGACGCGGTTCCCCTGTGTATCAGCATCGGGGACATCCACGAGAGGGATCTTCTTCTGGATATGGATGACTATTATGAAAAAATCGAGCAGGGACTTATCCCCCGTTCTTCCCAGCCGCCCCTGGGCGATGTGATCGATGCCTTTGAATCTCATTCTGGTTCTGACATCATCAATATCTCCATGGCAGACGGTCTGTCCGGAACTTATCAGACGGCCTGCAGTGCCAGAGAGATGGCCGAGGAGAAAAAACGCATCTCCGTATTCAACAGCCGCACTCTCTGCGGCCCCCACCGTTACATGGTCCAGAAGGCCCAGGAGATGAAGGATCAGGGATGTTCCGCGGACCAGATTCTGGCCTGGCTGGAGCAGGCTGCCGGCAGGACGGAATCGTTTCTGATCCCCCAGGACTTCTCTTTCCTGAAAAGAGGCGGACGGCTGACTCCTCTGGCAGCAGCCACCGGCTCCGTGCTGAAACTGAAACCGATCATGAAACTGACAAAGGATGGAAAGCGTCTGGACAAATTCGGCATCAAGAGAACCATGGCCATGGCGGCGGACAGTATTATCCAGTATCTGAAAGATAAGAACCTGGACCGCCGGCACATCCTGTACATCTCCCACGCCCATGCTCCCGAGGATGCGCAGAAGATCAAAGCCATGTTTGAGAAAGCCTTTGCAGAACTGGAAGTCCAGATCCTGGAACTGAGCGCGGTCTTTGTGGCCCAGGGCGGGCCCAGATGTGTGGCTATCCAGTATATCGAGCGGTAGGGCCGGAGGGGATCAGCCCCCCGGCTTTCTGATCCCTCTGCAGTTCTTTTCCACCAGTTTCCGCTCCACCATAATCTGATGGTCGCAGCCCAGACATCTGAGCCTGAAATCGGCTCCCACCCGCAGCACCTCCCATTCCTGGCTTCCGCAGGGATGGGGCTTTTTTAATTTTACGATATCGCCTGGTTCAAATAACATCCTGTCACTCCTTTTTCAGGATATTGTCTATGGCTTCCAGTTCTTCCGCAGTAAACGCCGGTCCCTGGAGACTGGCCATACTGTTTTTCAGCTGCCCGCTGCTGCTGGCCCCCACAAGGACGGAAGTGATCTGAGGCTTCCGCAGGATCCACAGAAGAGCCATCTGAGCAAGGCTTTGACCCCTGCTCAGGGCGATCTCATTCAGCTTTCCGATCATTTCCAGCTTCTCGGGAGACAGATACCGCTCCTGGATAGAGGTTGCTCCCCTGGATGCCCTGGACCCCTGGGGGATTCCCTTAAGATAGCGGTCCGTCAGCGCTCCCTGAGCCAGAGGGCTGTAAGCGATACACCCTGCTCCGGCTTCCTCCAGCGCTTCTAAGAGGCCGTCCTCCACCCAGCGGTCCAGCATGTTGTATCTGGGCTGATGGATCAGACAGGGAGTGCCGTTGTTCTTCAGGATCTCCATAGCCTTTCTGGCTTCCGGCTCCTGATAATTGGAGATTCCCACATACAGCGCCTTGCCCTGCCGGACGATATCACTGAGGGCTCCCATGGTCTCTTCCAGAGGAGTCTCCGGATCGGGTCTGTGGTGATAGAAGATGTCCACATACTCCAGTCCCATGCGTTTTAAGCTCTGGTCCAGACTGGCCATAAGATATTTTCTGGAGCCCCAGTTTCCATAGGGGCCCGGCCACATGTCAAAGCCTGCTTTGGTGGAGATGATCATCTCATCTCTGTAGCCCTCCATCTCCGTATGTAATATCTTTCCGAAATTCTCTTCCGCCAGACCCACGGCCGGGGAGCCGTAATTGTTGGCCAGGTCAAAATGGGTGATTCCGTGGTCAAAGGCACAGAAGATCACCTCTTTCTGTTCCTCCAGACTCTTTTCCAGACCAAAATTCTGCCACAGGCCCAGAGATACTCTGGGAAGTTTCAGTCCGCTCCTGCCGCACCTCTCATAACTCATCTGTTCATACCGATTATCTGCTGCCTTGTACATACTGCCTTCCTCCTTATTAGATATAATCGGAAAATACTTCTCCGATGGGTTCATGGATCACCAGATCCGCGTGAGCGTCTCTGGCTGTGTCTGATTTGTTGATAAGCACCAGCTTGCTGCCCTCATAATAATCGATAAGTCCTGCTGCCGGGTAGACTGCCAGCGAGGTTCCTCCGATGATCAGCACGTCTGCATTCCGGATGTAATTGACTGCCCTCTGCAAAAGCCGCTGATCCAGCCCTTCCTCATACAGCACCACATCGGGCTTGACAGTGCCTCCGCAGCTGCATCGGGGCACTCCGTTTGCCCGGATCACGTCTTCCACTCCGTAAAATTTACCGCAGCGCTCACAGTAATTCCGATGGATAGAACCGTGGAGTTCCAGCACCTCCCGGCTTCCTGCCATCTGGTGAAGGCCGTCGATATTCTGGGTGATCACGGCCTTCAGTCTGCCCTGTTCTTCCAGTTTTGCCAGAGCTCTGTGGGCTGCATTGGGCCTGGCATCCGTTACGATCATCTTGTTTTTATAGAAGCGGAAAAACTCTTCCGGCTGCCTCTTATAAAAACTGTGGCTGACGATCATCTCAGGAGGATATTGATATTCCTGATGGTACAGCCCGTCCTGGCTTCTGAAGTCCGGGATGCCGCTCTCCGTGGATACTCCGGCTCCGCCGAAAAAGACAATGTTGTCACTGCCTTTTATCCACTGCCTCAAGGTTTCTCTCTCATTCATTCTGATCCCTCCTCTTAACCTGCTGTCCGGCTTTTCCTCTGCCTGACATACCTGTTTCTTTTGTTCTTTCGCCGGGCCTGTCACACTGCCTCATCCAGGAAAACGCCTTTCCATACCTGGATATCCTGCTGCCATGGGTCACTCTTTTCTCCCCCAGTCCTTTCCGGCAAATCCTCATAGCCGAAGATCCACTGGGTCAGCTGACGGATTTCCATGTCTGTCCTGTGTTCCGGGCTGCCTGCCCTTTCCCGGCTTGTCCCGTCTTCCCGTTCCCCCGGCCGGATCTCATCCAGCTTCACGGCTGCGGACCCCTGCCGGTCCAGCTTCCAGAGAAACCTTCCCTGATTCCACGGGCACACCCTGTCCTTCACATGGATGAGGATCTCCATAGCCTCCGCCGAACTGTCTTTCTTCAGACGGACCATTTCCAGACACCTTTTTACATCAATGATCCTGGCCATGATGGCGGGGGAAGGGCTCTTCTCCTCTTCCCGGTATTCCGGACCGCACATAAGCATCCTCTGCTCCTGCTTCCCGTCCCCCCACACGCAGCGGATCCCCGCCGGTTCTCCTGTACCCCGGCCCGTCTCCGGAAGGAATAGAAATTCCATTCGGCCTTTCTCGCTCTCCAGCTCCTTGAGAAGACGTTTCGTATAGGATCCTTCTCTCACCGCAAACACCTGATACCTGTCTGCCAGCCACTGGTCCATCCAGGCTCCGGCCGTGTCCGCGTCTTCTTCCCCGGCTATTTTTTTCCTCAGTTTCTCTTCGGCTTCCTCTGTCAGTTTCCAGTGCTCCTGATCATAGATAAAGGCAAAGCCGAAGGGTTCATAGATCCGCCGGTCGGCAGGCATCAGGTAGCAGAACGGCATCCCTTCCCGGTGCATGTCCTCCATCATCCTGGTCAGCAGCATCTTCATATAACCCCTACGCCTCCGGTCCCCGGCCGTAGCCACGGCCACGATATAGTCGCTGAGGATCCGGCCCTTCCCTGTCTGCAGCCTGTAAGGATTTCTGTGGACCATGGACACGATGCGGAAACCGCCCCCATCCTCCTCCTCCAGCACCAGGATCCGGTTGTCCCTGGTCTTTTCCTCATAATAATATGCCAGAAAGCTTTCGGAGTCCTCCGGAAACGCCTCTCTCCACAGATCCATGGTCTTCCTTTTCTCATCCTGCTCCAGATACCGGATGCGGAGGGAAGCTCCCTGTCCCTCCATCATTCACATCACCCCTGCCTGTCTCTGGATCACCCTGTATTTTCTGGCAAATCCCACAGGATTATAGCTCATCTTCGCCTTCCGCAGGCCTTCCAGGCCCAGATCATCTTCCCTGTTCACCAGGACTGCATCCGGAAACTCATTGATCAGAAACTGCTGATTGATAAACTGGTACAATCCCCTTATCTCCGGGTTGGCTTTCTCGATATGGATAATCGCCATCTTCTCCCGGACGTTGTAGCTTCCTATGGTAAATGCCTCCAGGTTCCCGTCGATGTAGACGCCGCCCATGTGGACGTTGATGCTGTAACAGTTTTTCAGGATCTCGTGGATGCCCTCCACCTCATAATCCAGATGTTCCTCCACGTCGTCTCCCTTCTGTTCTCTCCACAGATCCAGGAACTGCCACACATCCTGGCGGTCCGAACAGCAGAGGCGGCGGTACTCGTACCGGCCTTCATACTCTTTTTTAAATGCGTTCAGATGATTTTTCTTTTTGTGCAGTTTCTTGCCTGACAGGGATCTCAGCGCCTCGCCGTCATACAGATAGTCCTTTAAGTCCTCCTGTTCCGTGACCTCATATTTTTCCGGATCCAGGTTCAGGGCCTGCACCGCCTCTTCATCAGCCAGATAGATCCTCAGAGGTTCTTTTAATTCCTCATTAAAGTAGCGGACGGTCTCATAAAAATAATGAGCCAGATCTTCTTCCGGACAGGCCGGCATGGCCGTATAGTGCTGTCCGTCCAGATTCATGAGCCATAAGACAGCTTTATCGTCTCTTACGGCGATTCTTACATGATAATAATTTTTCCACAGAAAACTGTCCAGCATCACGCTGTCACATGTTTTATTGGGCCGAAGGCCAAAATACGGTTCCAATGCATCGATATCTTTCGCCTCCACCGGCCTGAAATTCAGATTCATAACCTGGTTATCCTTTCTTAAATGATCCATGCTTCGGGGCATGTCCCTGTTCATTAAGCCATGCCTGTGCTTCCTTTAGTCCTTTTTCATCAAAGGAAAACCATCTGGTGGTCTTCTCCTCATCAGGCGTCACGTCGGAACAGTTTTCTCCGATCCAGAAAGTGGCCGCCAGACGGTCTTCCTCCCCCTCCCTAGCAGATTTTTCCAGCACGTATCTGAGAGGACCGCTGCTGCCGGTAAAACGGCTTTTCTTCAGCAGCGGTATTCCCATGATCCCTGACAGATCAATCATCCTCTGTCCCTCCCCGTTTTCAGACTTTTTAACAGTATACCCGTCTCATATCATTCTATAAAAGTTTGGCCGGAACGTCAAGGCAGCCTGTGATCTTCACACTTTCCTCATTTTCTTTCGCAGATTTAAGAGAAAAGAAATACATTTTTGTCCATTTTCATGTATACTAAAAGAAAAAACGCAAAAAGGGGTTTACTACATATGAACAAAACACAGATTTTTCCCGCTGCCGCACTGATTTCCATCAGCGCACTGGCCATAGCAGGCTGCAGCACTCCGCAGACGCCTGCCATTCCTGATGTCATAACGGTTCAGACAAAAGAACAGAACGTGATCTCTGTCAACAGCTCCGAGGCCGTGAAGGTTGTGCCGGATATGGCGCAGATCCGTTTCGGCATCTCCACTCAGGCGGAGGATGCCAAAGCCTGCCAGGAGAAGAACAGTGAGGACCTGAACCGGGTAATCCAGTTTTTAAAAGATTCCGGATTCTCCGATACTTCTATCCAGGTCTCCAATTACGGCATGAACCCTATCTACGACTACAGCTCCGGCCGCACTCCCGTGGGCTATGAGACCCAGGCCACCATCGTCGTGTCTGATATCACCATCGACCAGGCCGCCGTCCTTTTGGGCGACTGTGTGGACCGGGGAATCAATAACATCGACAGCGTCAGCTACCTGTCCAGCAAGTATGAGGAATGTTATCAGGAGGCTCTGACCCAGGCCATCGATGCGGCCAGACAGAAGGCCCAGGTTATGGCGGAAGCCGGCGGATGCACTCTGGGATCTGTGGTCCGTATCCAGGAGTACTCCTCCTCCCAGGCTGCCAGATATGACAATACCTCCTTTACCGCCAGATCTCTCAACAACGGAGTCATGGCAGCCGATATGGTCATGGAACCGGGACAGCTGAGCATCGAAGCCCAGATATCCGTAGATTTTTCCATCCAGTAACTGTCTGAAAAACGCACGCCCTGGTTTCCATGACGTGCGTTTTCCCATCAATATAATCCGTATTCTCCGGCTCGTTTCAGTGCCGATTCGATCACCTTGTCCATATCATAATATTTATACTCCGCCAGACGGCCTCCGAAGATCACATGTTTCTCTTTCTCTGCCAGACGGGCATACCGATTGTACAGTTCCTGGTTCCGTTCGTCATTGACCGGATAGTAAGGTTCCATACCCTCCTGCCAGTCTGCCGGGTACTCTCTGGTTATGACAGTCTTAGGCTGAGTCCCGAACTCAAAATGCTTATGCTCGATGATCCTGGTGTAAGGAGTCTCTCTGTCTGTGTAGTTGACCACAGCCACTCCCTGATAATTATCCATATCCAGTATCTCTGTCTCAAATCTCAGGCTGCGGTACTCCAGCCTGCCGAAGCAGTATCCGTAGTAGGAGTCCAGGGTTCCCGTGTAGACCACAGTCTCTGCCAGGCTGTCATAATACTCCTTATTCTTCAGATAGTCCGTCCCTGTCTCAATGTCGCATCCCTCAAACAGCTTGTCGATGATCACATTATAGCCGCCTATGGGGATCCCCTGGTACAGATCATTGAAATAGTTGTTGTCATAGGTAAATCTTACAGGCAGACGCCGGATGATAAATGCAGGCAGATCCCGGCAGTCCCGGCCCCACTGTTTCTCCGTATAGCCTTTTACCAGCTTCCTGTACAGATCTTCTCCTACCAGGCTGATAGCCTGCTCTTCCAGGTTCTGGGGCTCTCCCTTTATCTTTTCTCTCTGGCGGTCGATCATCTCCCTGGCCTCCTGGGGCGTGGAGATTCCCCACATCTTGCTGAATGTGTTCATGTTAAAAGGCATGTTGTACATCTCGCCTTTATAGTTTGCCACCGGACTGTTGGTGTACCGGTTAAATTCTGCCAGATGATTGACAAAATCCCACACTTCCCGGTTGCTGGTATGAAAGATATGAGCCCCGTAGCGGTGGACATGAATCCCTTCCATATCCTCGCAGTATACATTGCCGCCTGTGTGGTCCCGTTTCTCCACCACCAGGCAGGTCTTTCCTTTTTTTCCTGCCAGATAAGCCCAGACTCCTGCGAACAGTCCGCTTCCCACCAGAACATAATCATATTTTTTCATGGCTGTTTCTCCTGATCTCCTGCCGTCATACCGGCTTCATGGTCCTTTGCTGTCTTTTTTCTGACCTCGCTCCGCGGCCGTTCCTCCCGGACCGGCTCTTCATGGATCTTCCCTATGAGCACTGCCACCGACCTGGCTCCCAGTTCATAATGCCGCTGGTCTTCCAGAACCGGCTCCTGCCCCTCTTCATAATATCCGTTGATATCTCCGAGGCCCGTGTCAATGGCCACATGCCATCTTCTGTTCTTCGGAAGACGGGGCGGGCCGAATTCATGAGGCTCCCAGTGCATGTTGTACATGACAAAAAAGTAATCGTCACTGGTCCCGTCCGCTTTCCTTCCGTATTCCCCGCAGTAGAGGACTCCCAGCTGCCTGCGAAAATTCTCATACTCCGGCCTCCAGGCGTTTACCCCGTGAAAAGACATATCCGGGTGGCCGCAGGCCAGGTAATCCATATTCATAGCCTCTTTTTCCATATGAAATACAGGATGGGCTTTCCGGAACGCGATCATATGTCTGGCAAATTCGTAGATCTCCCTGTTGGTCTTCTGCTGATTCCAGTTGATCCAGGACAGTTCGTTATCCTGACAGTAGGAATTGTTGTTGCCGGACTTGGAGTTGCCCAGCTCATCCCCTGCCAGAAGCAGAGGGGTCCCCTGGCTTAAGAACAGCAGCACCATGGCGTTCCGGATCTGTTTCAGGCGCAGCTGGAACAGTTTTTTCTTTCTTGAGATACCTTCCATGCCGCAGTTCCAGCTGTAATTATAATCGCTGCCGTCCCGGTTTCCCTCGCCGTTGGCCTCATTGTGCTTCCTTTCGAAAGAGACCATGTCCATCATGGTAAAACCGTTGGTATGAGCCATGTAGTTGATCACTCCATAGCCTTTGGGATTGTGTCCGATGCGAAACATCAGAGGACGTATCTGATCCTCGTCTCCCTTCAGAACCTTCCGCATATCTACCAGAAAACCGTCGTTATACTCGGCCAGATGTCTGGAAGTCCCCGGCTCCACTCCGTTCCAGCTGGTGGCAAACAACTTGGTGCGGCTTAAATAGGGGTCCCGCCCGATCAGCTGTTCAGGCACATAACCCACCAGATGGATCCCGTCTACATGGTACTCCTGAACCCAGAACCGGACGATGTCCAGCACAGAGGCAGGGCTTTCTTTTCCGCTGAAATACAGCTCGATCACCAGTTCCATGCCTGCCTTGTGGACTTCTCTCACAAAGGTCTTAAACTCCTGAACCGGCTTCTTTTTCTGGCCGCTGCTGTAGGAGGCTTTTGGTGCATAATAGTATCCCCCCGTATATCCCCAGTAATTCAGCTGGCCTGTAGGCTGGGGTCCTTTTACTTCTCTGGGGTTCCACTCGCTTTCCCGGACCACGATTTCCTGAAATTCGTTGACCGGCATCAGCTCGATGGCAGTGGCCCCCAGTTCTCTGATATACGGAAGCTTCTCGGTCAGCGCCCGGAAAGTCCCTTTCCCCCGGACTTTAGACGAACTGTGGCAGGTCATCCCTCTCACGTGGCACCGGTAAATAACTGTCTCATGAAAGGGGATCTCCGGCGGGCGGTCTCCCTGCCAGTCAAAGGTCTCTTCATACAACGGTGATTTCATAACATGGTTTATATTATCCGGATCTCCCCACTGCTCCCAGCCTGTAAACTGCCTGCCGCAGGGATCCGGCTTTAAGACTCCATCCATCTCAAAACAGTACATGGTTCCTTTGGGCCATCTGCCTTCCAGAGTCAGATTCCACACGTCGCCTTTCCTGTCTGCAGGATCCATGGGAATCTTCTGTTCAGGCTCCTCCCCCCCTGTTTCATATAATACCAGACTGCAGCTTTTGGCTGCCGACACTACCGAAACATGTATCTTTTTATCTGTGATCGTAACTCCAACGGGATATCTGTGATTCTGTTCTGTCACAATTTTATAGTGTTCCACCTGGAATCCCCCTTTTATCTGCCTGTTACTGATACCTATACCCGTCCGCCTTCTCCGGCGATCTGTTCTGCCAGTTCATTTAAATACATCCACCGTTCCATCTTTTCTTCCAGCTTCTGTTCCTTCTCTTCCTTTTCTTCCATCAGTTCTTTCAGTCTTTCAAAATCTCTGGCCGCTTCTTCTATCCGGGCCTCCAGCCCGGCCAGTTCCTCTTCCAGAGCCTGGATCTGATCCTCGATCACTTCCCAGTCTTTCTGTTCCTGATAGGAAAACCGAAGCTTTCTCCGGCTGTTTCTGCCTGTCTTCTGCCCGTTTTCCGTCTTTGCTTCCGAATCCTTTTTCTTTATGTTCTCTGCCTGCCCCGAATCCTCCGGATGTCTCCTTCTGTACTCGATCTCATAGTCTGTGTACCCGCCTTCATACTGGCTCACCCTGCCCCGGCCCTCAAAGGCAAAGATCCTTCTGACGATCCGGTCCAGAAAATACCGGTCATGAGATACCGTAATGACGATCCCTGAAAATCCGTCCAGATAATCCTCCAGGATGGTCATGGTCCGGATATCCAGATCATTGGTAGGCTCGTCCAGAAGCAGCACATTGGGCGCCTCCATAAGGACTCTCAAAAGATAGAGCCGCCTTTTCTCCCCTCCGGACAGACGGCTGATGGCCGTATACTGGACAGAGGGCGGAAACAGAAAACGCTCCAGCATCTGGGAGGCGCTGATGCTTCCGTCTCCGGTGCGGACATATTCTCCTGCCTTCCTGATATAATCGATTACTTTCAGGCTTTCGTCCATGGCCTCGTTTTCCTGAGAAAAATAACCGATCTTCACGGTCTGCCCCATGGTCACAGTACCGCTGTCCGGCTTCTCCCAACCGGCGATTATCTTCATCAGGGTGGACTTGCCGCTGCCGTTGGGCCCGATGATCCCGATACGGTCGTTTTTCAAAAAGATATAGCTGAAATCCTCCATGAGCATGTTGTCCCCGTATGCCTTGGAGAGATGATCCAGTTCTATGGTAGTTTTCCCAAGACGGCTAAAGACCGATCCCATCTCCACATCCCTGTCGGATTCCGGCGCCTTCTGGTCTCTCAGAGCCTCATACCTCTGGATGTGTGCTTTCTGCTTTGTAGACCGGGCTCTGGCCCCTCTCTGTATCCATGCCAGCTCCACCTTCAAAATGGACTGGCGCTTCCGCTCCGTGGCTGCCGCCATGTCCAGCCGCTCTGCTTTTAATCTCAGGAATCCTTCATAATTGGACTGATAGCTGTATAATTTTCCCCTGTCCAGCTCCACGATCCGATTGGTCACGCTGTCCAGAAAATACCGGTCATGGGTAATCATGAGGATGGCTCCCCGGAATTTTTTCAGATATTCCTCCAGCCATCCGGCCATCTGGCTGTCCAGGTGGTTGGTAGGCTCGTCCAGGATCAGCAGATCCGTGTCGGACATCAGAGTACTGACCAGGGCCACCCGTTTCCTCTGACCGCCGGAAAGAGTCTCCACCTTTGCCTCAAAGTCAGAGATCCCCACCTTCGTCAGCATGATCCTGGCCTGGCTCTCCAGGTCCCAGGGATGCTCATGACCCTCATTATCCCTGACAATGCTCTGAAGGATGGTATCTCCGGACGTGAAGACCGGATTCTGAGGAAGATAGCGGATATCCAGATTCCGTCCCCGCACCACGATGCCTTCATCCGGCTCCTCAAGTCCTGCCACAATCTTCAGCAGCGTGGACTTGCCTGTGCCGTTGATGCCGATGAGTCCGATCTTCTCTCCTTCATTAATGGAAAAATCCGCGTCATCGAAGAGAAGCCTCTCTGTATATGATTTTGTCAGATGTTCCGCAGTCACAAGGTTCATGATATCACCAGCTCCACCGGACAGTGATCCGATCCCATGACCTCCGTGCGGATGTCCGCGCTTACCAGACGGTCCTTCAGACTCTCGGACACACAGAAATAGTCTATACGCCACCCGGCGTTTTTCTCCCTGGCTTTAAATCGGTAGGACCACCAGGAATAGACCCCTTCCCTGTCCGGGTTAAACCAGCGGTAGGTATCGATAAATCCCGCCTCTAGAAGCCTGGTAAATTTCTCCCTCTCCTCGTCGGTAAATCCCGCGTTCCTCCGGTTTGTCTTCGGATTCTTCAGATCAATCTCCTGGTGAGCCACATTTAAGTCCCCGCAGAAGATCACCGGTTTCTTTCCTTCCAGTTTTTTAAGATATCCCAGAAAAGCGGATTCCCACTCCATCCTGTAGGAAAGTCTGGCCAGCTCATTCTGGGAGTTGGGCGTGTAGCAGGTCACCACATAATACTCCGGAAATTCGGCGGTAATGACCCTTCCCTCCTGGTCGTGTTCCGGGATCCCCATGCCGTAGGACACGGACAGGGGCTCTTCCTTCGTAAACAGCGCCGTGCCGGAATATCCCTTCTTCTGAGCGTAATTCCAGTACTGGCAGTATCCGGATATGGGCAGGTCGATCTGTCCTTCCTGGAGCTTGCTCTCCTGGATACAGAATATGTCTGCATCCGCTTCTTTGAAATATTCTAAAAACCCCTTGCTCACACAGGCACGGAGTCCGTTAACATTCCATGAGATCATTTTCTTCATGCATGTGCTCTCCTTTCTGGTCCCGAAACATGCTCCTGAAACTAACACGGGATTAGTATATCACATATCATGCAAAAACTGCAATAAAACCAGAAAATCTTTCCACTTCTTTTCTATATTTTCAGACACTTGCTCCGTGTTTCCGATGATTGTCTGTAACAGCACCCATCAGATATTTCAAGAATTTTCATTGTTACTTAATATTATAAAGTTATTTGTGTATTTTTCTTTATTTTATTAACTTTTTCCTTAATTTTATTTCAAAAAATTATTTTTTCTACGTCCTATTTACCTTACCCATCATTCGTGATATGCTCCATTTAACAGATTAATGATAAAGCGAGGCGTATTATGAATACAAGAATCGAAGCCGACTCGATCGGAACCCTGGAAGTCCCTGTGAAGGCGTATTACGGGGTACAGTCTTTAAGGGCAAAGCATAACTTCAATATCACCGGACGGCCTCTTCATCCGGTCTTCATCAACAACCTGGCCCGGATCAAAAAAGCCGCGGCCATGACCAACATGGCAGCCAATGTGCTGGATGAGCGCATCGGCAATGCCATCCTCCAGGCCTGCGACGAGATCATAGCAGGAAAGCTCCACAACCAGTTTATCGTGGATGCTATCCAGGGCGGGGCCGGAACCTCTGCCAACATGAACGCCAACGAGGTCATCGCCAACCGGGCTATCGAGATCCTGGGCGGCGAAAAAGGCGATTACTCCATCGTTCATCCCAACGACCATGTAAACATGGCCCAGTCTACTAACGACGTCATCCCCTCTGCCGGAAAACTGACTATTCTGGAACTGCTGCCCACTCTCGCGGAAGAGCTGGAACGTCTTCACAAGGCCCTGAACAAGAAAGCCATCGAATTTGACGATGTGGTGAAGATCGGGCGCACCCAGCTGCAGGATGCCGTTCCTATCCGGCTGGGCCAGTCTTTTGAAGCCTATGCGGCCGTGGTAGAGAGAGATATTCAGCGGATCAAGGACCTGGATGAGGATCTTCACATGCTGAACATCGGTGCCACCGCTGTGGGAACAGCCATTAACGTAAACCCGGTCTACCTGTTCCACATCATCAAAAATGTCAATCTGGTCTGCGGCACCAACTGCTATCAGGCCGACGATCTGTTCGATGCCACTCAGAATCTGGACGGTTTCGTACATATCTCTTCCGTGCTGAAGACCTGCGCCGTAAGCCTGTCCAAGATCTGCAACGACCTGCGGCTCCTCTCCAGCGGCCCCAAAACCGGCCTGGGAGAGATCAATCTGCCTCCCAAGCAGAACGGTTCTTCTATCATGCCCGGCAAGATCAACCCTGTTATCCCCGAGGTGGTCAGTCAGGTGGCGTATAATGTCATCGGCAACGACGTGACCGTGACCCTGGCCGCCGAGGCCGGACAGCTGGAGCTCAACGCATTTGAGCCCGTGATCTTCTATAATATATTTGAGTCTATCGACACCCTGAGAGGCGCCGTGCAGACCCTGACTGACAACTGCGTCCTGGGTATCACTGCCAATCGTGACCGATGCGAGCAGCTGGTAGAGTCCAGCGTGGCCATCGCCACGGCCCTTTGTCCCTACATCGGCTATAAGAAATCCGCCGACATCGCCAAGCAGTCCCTGGAGTCCGGCATCTCTGTCCGGGATCTGGTGTTGCAGCAGAACCTAATGACGCCCCAGCAGCTGGAGCAGTGCATGAACCTGAAAGCCCTGACTCTGCCCGGACATATGGCGGAGTACCGGAAGATGTAGCTGCAGATCTTTTCCCCCGGATCCATCGGGGATTGTTGAAAAATACCGGATTATATTTCGACCCATCAGCTGCCGGATGGCTTGCTGATGGGTCTTTTTTTGTCTGTTTTTATAAATGTATTTTTGTGTTTTTATCCCAGGCTGTATTTTGCCACATCCATCACTGTCCTGCCGTCTGCAAGAAAAGAAATACCTTCCGCAGTCAGATCGGTGTCTATCGTCATGGTCATCACCTGTTCTCCGTCGTTGATAAATATCTCGGCACTGAATCTGTCCAGAATAATCCGCAGCTTCAGCTCTCCGTTCCGGCTGGCAACCCGGCAGCGGCGCTGCTGGAGGATGGCCAGGGGAGAACCTGAATATTTTCTGTCAATCTTGACCACAGATTCCCGGGGACGGAAACTGACTTCTGAATAAAACCGCTGATCTCTGGCAAATCTCACCGCAAATCTGTGATATCCTTCCTCCCTGTCTTCCGGCCAAAGAGTAAGTTCCATATCCATAGTTCTTCCGCTGATCCCATCCAGGCTGATCTCACCCTCCACCAGAACCTGTCTGTACTCTGTTTTGTCCCGGCGCAGGCCCTCGATCTCTCTCACCGGCTGTTGAAACAAGCGGCCGTTTTTCAGCGAAAGCTCTCTTGGAAGGGTCATCTGTCCGAACCACAGATGTTCCCTGTACCGCACCTTGCTGGTATCCCAGTTCTGCATCCAGCCCACCATGATCCGCCGTCCATCCGGAGCCAGCACAGTCTGAGGTGCGTAAAAATCAATGCCGTAATCGATGGCCTGATTGCTCTCTTCAACCAGACAGCCTGTGTCGGGATCCAGATGACCGATCAGACATAGGGTTCCGTTGCCGTTATCATACTCCAGGTCCCTGGCCAGCATGTCCTGAGGGCTCACCAGAAGAACCTGTTTTCCGTCCAGATGAAACAGATCCGGGCACTCCCACATCTTACCGAATCTGCCTCTGTTCTCTGCCAGGATTCTCTCAAAAGACCAGTGAATCCCGTCACTGCTTCGGTATTCCAGGATCCGGCCGTCCTTGTCATCGGTACAGTTCCCCGCCACACACCGAAAAGTGCCGTCTCCTTCCCTCCAGATTCTGGGATCCCTGAAATCAAAGGGACTCCCGCCTTCTGGAAGATCCGCCCTGGTAAGCACCGGATTTTTCCCATATTTTTCATAATTCAGGCCGTCTCCTACCGCGATGCACTGTGTCTGGATCTCCCTCTTACTGCCGTCGGGCCGGGCCTCTTTCACCACGCCTGTATACATCAGAAGCTGCCGGCCGTCATCCAGTTCCACGGCACTTCCCGAAAAGCAGCCATCCCTGTCATAAGGCATATCCGGGGCCATGGCTGCCGGAAGATACTCCCAGTGGATCAGATCTTTGGTGACTCCGTGACCCCAGTGCATGGGACCCCAATGAGAATCATAAGGGTGATACTGATAGAACAGGTGATAATTTCCCTTATAAAAGGAGAAACCGTTCGGATCGTTCATCCACCCTGTCCTGGCAGCGAGATGGAACAGAGGTCTGGCCTCTTCCCGGATCCTCCCCTCGCCGATCTGCTCATACTGTCTTGCCTTCTCTAAAACCTGGCTGGTCATCCCTTAATCCTCCGTCTTGTTTCTATATCATTATCATGATACTGCTTTTATAATAGCCTGTCAATCAAACGGGCGGATATCTTTCATCTGATCATACTATTTTCAGATGGATATCCGCCCGTAATTATTTCGTTTCTTATGTGGTTTGTACTGATCTATCCCGTTTTCTTAATATGTAAACAACTGCACCCAATATTTTACTCCGCTGCCATTCTCATAATATCCCACTCCGATCCCGGTAAAGTTCTTATTGAGAATGTTGGCCCTGTGGCCCTGGCTGTTCATCCAGCCATTCATCACGGCTGCCGGGGTCGCCTGTCCGTAGGCAATATTCTCACCGCTTCCCATATAGCTTACGCCGTTCTCATTAAGAACCGTATTATAGTAGGTTCCGTCCGGTCTTGTGTGGGAAAAGCTGCGGGTAATCTCCTGCGCTCTCACTGCGGCAGACGCAGACAGATCTGCCGCTTCCGTCACCGGCGAAAGCCCTGCCTTTGCCCGCTCCTGATTGACCAGATCGATTACCTGCTGGATATATGCCTGATCGGAATCCGGATTGGAAGTCCCGGGATTTTGGGTTCCGGGATTCTGAGTTCCGGGATTCTGGGTTCCGGGATTCTGGGTTCCGGGATTCTGGATACAGGAACCATCATTTCCCTGATTTCCTGACGAATCCGGACAATTAACCGGCGGACAATTTGGTTTCAGCACATCATTCCAGTTATCCGTACAGCCTGAATTCAGCGGATTATCCCAGTTTCCCGGAAATGTGGGAATCATGTTTCCTCCCCAATTATTGGAACAGTCAGCACCAGAACCAGAGGGAATGATCATCTGTAAAATCTGGTCCATGGAACAGCTGTTTCCGGAAAATAAAGAGCCGTTGTTCCCGCATCCCTGGTTTCCGTCTGACCATCCGCCGCTGCAGTTCCCGCCTGCTATGTAGGTTCTCACTGCTGCCTGAGCTGTTATCCCCGTCGTACCTGTCATAGTTATCGCTGCCGCTGCTGCATATACCGCAAATCTCTTCATAATCTCTCTCCTTATCTGTTACAAAAATTTTACAGTTCTGTTACAAATTAATAGTACCATACAAAACATGGCAACTCCATAGGGAAACGCTGGGGGCTCTGGCGGCGATTTCCAGAGATGGAGACGAGAGGGAAACTGCAGCTTGTTTTTCTGGGGGATGAGTGTGAGACTGACAGAATAAAAACAGATATGGCCGCCGCAATGTCCGGGAAAATTCACCCGTTTGCGGCAGCCAATAAATTTTGAGGCAAATTTTATTTAAGATTTTATAATCCCGCCAAGGATTTTATATAGTGTCCGAACTTCTTCTTCCGTAAGTGTGATCCCCTTCCCCATCTTTTCATGGTCCGGCGCCCAGTCTCTTATGTCATATTTCGGAGAACCGCCGTTCCATGAGATCAGGTTTAATTCTTTCGTCCAACCTTTTCCGCTTTCTGAAATTGTCCCGATCTGCTGTTTTATTTCAAATTTAATATCTGCCATGATCTTATTCCTCCTTTTTCATATCAAAGGTGATAGCACCGGCCCACCTGAGAGAACTATTCGTAAATTTCCCAATAACCATATCATTTACCACCTCTGCGCTCAATTGTACCTTTACTCTTCCATGAACAATATACTCAGGATTATACGCTCCAGGATTTTTGCATGCAACCCCAATCTTCTAAATACCTTGCAAATAATCTCAAGGGTAAACACAAGAATTAGTCCATAATGAAGTATGACACTTCCCTCTGCTTGACCTCCTTTGCTATAACATTGTCTATTTCCCATACCTTCTTAGTTCTTCGATCAATCTCCATAAATTACATCCTATGCTATCCACCAATTCTTCTTCATCACAAGGGAATTTTTTTGCCTGAATGACTGCTTTATCAATACAAGGCAAATACTTTCTGGCAAAATTAATGCCACTTTTCCCGTGATGTGCCCTATCTGATACTTCTTTGCTTACAAAAGTATGCTGTTCTGAAATCTTCTTATTTTCTTTAATTTTATCTAACTGATCGCCAAATTCTGCTTCTATATCAGCCAAATGCATAAGCAGCCAAAACTCAAAGCAAGGATTTGCAATATAACATTTATATCCATTATCCCTACAATACTTAATACATTCAGACATATTAGATTCTGAATGTGTCTGCATATCTCTGTCAATCAATACGGCAAACTCATCTCTCTCATTATTATACTTTTTCAAATATTTCCGATAATTAATATCATAGCCTATTTTCCTCAATTCAGTGGCAAACAAATTTCTCTGTTTCTTTGGTAATTTATCAGGAGATTCTAGGAATTGCTTTATAAAATCCAGTGAAAATTGTTCCTTAAACTGTTCTGATACTTCTTGTAAAATATCATCCTCATTTTGCTCCCTAAGCCTAACATATTCTTCTAACAACTCTATTACCTGTTGCGGTGCACTATTCGTATCTTTCTTTCCTCTACGCAAAACCTCTACATCAACTTTTGCATTAATGCCTATTTTCACTCTATTTTTTGATAAGCCATCGAAGTATTCTTTTTCTGTCACATTTCCTTCTACGGACAGGAACACTCTTTTTTCCGGGATGATTTTCTGGAATTCATCTTCCCGGTCATATACCGCTGATGTTAGCCTGTAACGATTATGCATTTAAATCCTCCAATACTCCATCATCAAATATCGGTATACCATCGTAGCGTCCCAGTAAATATTCTTTGTCTATTTTCTTATCATAACGCTCCTTGTAGCGATTTAACGAATACAAATTTGAGCTATGATCTTCTTTTCTTTTTACAAACCAGATTTCATCCTGCCTGACCAGATCCAAATCCAGTAAGTTACTATCATGCGTTGTTACAATTATTTGGCTCGTACCATCTTCTGTAAATTTATAAAACAACTCAAGAAATTTCCGGGTAAGATTCGTGTGAAGGCTTCTGTCAATTTCATCAATAAAAATGACTCTATTTCCATTGTGCTCATAAAATAAAGGAATGAGATCAAATAATCTTTGTGTTCCGTCAGATTCATCTAAATATTCAAAAAGTTCCTGTTTATTGCCGTGATTTTGCATCATTTTTGTCGTAATAATATTCCCTTCGTTATCTTTAAGCAAAGAATATACCTGACTATTTACCTTAAATATTACAGGTTCATCCCCTATATCATTCGAAATTCTGGCTTTTAATTTTTCAGCTTCTTCCTTTGGAATACCTTCAAAAATTTTATCAAATTCCATTTGTCCCAGCTTTGATTCCACAGACTCAATGCCAGTATCAAAATATTTTAAGAGTTTTGAAAAAACATTTCTAATCCGCTCATCTTCAACCATCTGGTTCAAACCGCTATATTGACTAGTCGGAAATATTATAATCATATTTTGAAACCAAATAAAAACATCCAGGATCTCAGAAAAGACTCCTTGTCTACCGTTACTTCTTTCAGCTATATCACTCAAAATGCTTTTTTTCTTCATAGACTCAGATATATTTTCGCCAAAATCGCCCAAATAAATTTCCCATCTCATTTTCTCTTCAGCATCTTTAATTTTAATTTCGCTTTCAGTAAAATTTATGCCATTTTCGTCAATATCTCTATTAAAAATATAAGTCTCTGTGCCATTTTTCTCTATACGAATCAGCCATTCTGAAAGAATTTCTTTTTCTGCATAGGATATTGCAATCCCATAAGAATATTCCTTCCCCGTATGTGTTATCAACCTATACTCGAAAACTCCTGGTGTCTTATAACACTCACCACATATTCTAAAATACTTTTTGTTTATATCAACTTCACCCAGGCCATCTAATATAATATCCCTTGAAAAATCAATCGCCCTAACTAAATTACTCTTTCCACTTGCGTTTGCGCCATAGATAAGACATGTTTTTAACATTTTCTTTCCATTACCATTTAAGATGTGCTCCTTATGCCTTGCCACCTTAGATGCTGCCATTGATATTGTTTGCGCAGTTTTGAATGACAGATAATTACTAACCGAAAATCCTATAAACATTTCTTTCTACTCTCTTTCTACTCTTATATTATTATATCACCTATTATATTGTGAATTTTTCTCTTTTGTCAATGATTTTATGCATATTTATTGTTATATTCTGATTTCCTATAGAGTTTTTTTCTCTTGTTGTATCTTAACAACTAACATCTCATATGTTATCTTTTACTTGCAGGGATATTAGCACTCTTTTTATACAAGTGCTAACAAAGGTAAAAAGATGGCCTTTCGACTTGGTTTTATGCATTATTTTGGAAATATTCCTATAATTCTTATGGCACAGAATCAAAAAGGGATTCCGACATACGAAAGCCGCAAAGATATTGTACACTTTTTGGCAAATATACACCCATCCAAAATACCTTGGAAACACTACACAGCAACTTAATGTAAAGGAGACGTTTTATATGGCAAATCAACATGTAGTTCCGAATAATGGGAAATGGCAATTAAAATGAGAAGATGCAGTTCGGGCAACAAAAAAACTTTTAAATCTCAAAAAAGATTTGGCTGACTGGCTGAAAAAACTTATTGCATTGTAAAATGTTATGTAAAGAAACAGCCATCACAGAACCGGATATTCCCAGCCTGAGATGGCTGACTTTACATAAACACTCTTCAATATAACACAAGATTTTCCATTTTGAAAAGATTCCTCATATGCAAAGCACTCACTTTGCAAAGCTCATTCAATTTGTCTCAATGTCATTCTTAGAAGTTATATACAAAGCATTCTGCCGCTGTTACGCCGCTTCCTACAAGAGTCTCTGTGTTACATTACCATCTGGGAATGGTACAATAAGAACACAAAGCTGTTTGTAAACTTCCTAATAACCGTATCGTTTACCACCCCTGCGCTCAATCGTACCTATGCTCTTTAAACATCCAGGTATCTATGAATTGTTCGTCTTGATGCCTGCTTTTCTGATGTAAAACTATTATAAGGATTTTAGAAAGAGAATGGAATACATAAAAAATAAAATTTTTCGAAAAAAAGAGAATTTCGATCCACATAAAATGATTGTTCGGAAAATAGATAATCCTGACAGAGGCGGAATAGTACCCTGTCTTTATGATTAAAGGCCCGCAGACGCGGGCCCCTCAGATAATGCGTTATAAAATTATTCAGTTTCCTCTCCAATACGGAATACGGGGTAAGACGTGAGAAGGACACCGTCGGTCTGGGTTGTTTTTGTCTCTGTGCCGTTTGGTGTTTTTACTTTATGATAACATGTCAGTCTATAATAATAATCCGTCTTCAAACCATGGACTTCAAATTCTGTATACGCAAAAGTTATAACACCATTCGGATAATCCGCCCCATCAAATTCCTCTGTAAATGTATCCACCGGTTCCCAACTTCCTGAACTGGCACTTTTTCTTCGTTGTAAATTAATTTCTATACTTCCTGATTCAACACCGTCAAAAGACTTAAAATCCGCATAAATTCCAAGAACTCCTTCACCTTCATTTGTTACCTGGGATGACGCGCTGGCCAAATATCGACTTCTTGGCTGTATTTCACCAGTGTTATCTGATATTTCTGTACTTACTGCTGATACATTTGCCCAAGTATTACTACTCCCTAATAACATCATTGCTAAAACTAAACCTACTACTTTTTTCATTCTTTTTTTCATCTCTCGTCCCTCCTAAACTACTTATTCTCATATGGCCTAATGCCGCGAACAATTTCATCAAAGTCTTCTACATCTATACCCTCTAAAAAATAATATTGATCTTCTTCTTTAATCCGAACGCTAAATTGAACACCTCCATCTTCTAACTCATACTCATAGACAAGTAATTCTTTATTTAGATATGAGTTATAAACTTTATGGCTCTTTTCAATATCAGAAACATAACTTAAAGAATTTGGCTTATCATGCCAGCCTTGGTCAAAGAAAAGTTTACCAATTCCATCTTTAAATTCTAAAATATATCTTTTCTTTGTTTCTGCTATACTATTGAATGTCATTCCTTCCGGTAAATACGATAATTCCAGTACGTCAATATTCAATTCCTCTGCTATTTTCTTATATGCACTTTCGGCACCAGAATCATCAATCAAATTATCGTCACTATTATTAAATACAATAGCATCTTGTAAATTAGTTTTGTCTCTCTCCTCATACGTATAATACCTCTTCGCCCCAACCCAACTGCTCCCGCCGACCACCATTACACCCAAAACTGCAGCCACTATCAGCATCTTCACCATCTTCTTCATCCGGCTTTTCCTGCGTTTCGCCGCAGATTTTCTGTCCAGGCGGTTGATGATCCGCTGCAGTTCACCTTCCGGAGCTGTCGGTGGCTGTTCTTTTGCCGCTGCCACAGCTCTGTCCAATTCCTCTGCAAGTTGCTGATCCCCATATCCAAAAGCTTCTGCTATTTTCTGGTCTATGAAGTTATCGTCTGCCTGCATTTGATTCTTGTTCTTCACAGGTTACCTCGCATATTCTTTCAGATTTCTGGAAATCATGATTTATAGTTCAGCGCACTGTCAAAGTCATGGCAGACTGTACACGACTGTCTGACAGCGGATAAAAGTCCCCGCCGCCCAAGGGTCCTGTGAACAGTAATCGGGCTTTTTCACATTCTCCCTTGACATTTCAAGGCAATTGCTTACTATAATATTAACAGATATATATTATGAAAACACTGGAGGCAGCCCCTATGAAAAAGATCATCCTAACCGGCGGCGGAACCGCCGGCCATGTAACCCCTAACCTGGCTCTGATCCCCTCGCTTCGGGAAGCAGGCTACGAGATCCGATACATCGGTTCCTATCAGGGAATTGAGAAAAAACTCATTGAAAATGCAGGGATCCCCTATGACGGAATCTCCTCCGGAAAACTGCGCCGGTACTTCGATCTGAAAAATTTCTCTGATCCTTTTCGAGTGATAAAGGGCTATGGGGAGGCCCGGAGTCTTTTAAAAAAATACAGGCCTGATGTCGTCTTCTCCAAAGGCGGCTTTGTCGCGGTTCCCGTGGTCCTGGCGGCAAAGCATTTCCGTATCCCAACAATCATCCATGAGTCAGATATGACCCCCGGACTTGCCAACAAACTGTGCATCCCTTCAGCCAGAAAAGTCTGCTGCAATTTCCCCGAGACTCTTTCCTGCCTTCCGGAAGATAAAGCAGTCCTTACAGGCTCTCCGATCCGGGCCGAGCTTCTTTTGGGGGACCGTCTGTCCGGCCTGCAATATGCTCATCTGGCCGCCGACAAACCGGTTATCCTGGTCATCGGAGGAAGCCTTGGCTCCGTGGCGGTCAACACTGCCGTCAGACACCTTCTGCCCCGGCTGCTGCCTGACTATCAGGTGGTACATATCTGCGGCAAGGGCCATCTGGATGAATCTCTCATCGGCACGAAAGGATATGTACAATATGAATATGTTGATGCTCCTTTAAAACATCTGTTTGCTGCTGCTGACCTGGCTGTATCCAGAGCAGGCGCTAACTCCATCTGCGAACTTCTGGCTCTGCACAAACCTAATGTCCTGATCCCGCTCCCTGCTGCTGCCAGCCGGGGAGACCAGATCCTTAATGCTAATTCATTTGCAAAACAGGGGTTCAGCACAGTCCTGGAAGAGGAAGCTGTAACTGACGACAGCCTGTATCAGGCGATCACTGAGACTTTCCGGAACAGAGCTTCATTTATTCAGAAGATGGAGCAAAGTCATCTAAAAAACGCTGTTCAGACTATCGTAAATCTTATTGAAGAATGCGCTGTTCACGAGGGCTGATTCATTTCCCCAAACAATTCTCTCATATAGGCTCTGATCCTGAAAATCCGCATTCTGCATGCAGCCTTGCTGATCTTCAGGATCTCGGCTACTTCGGTCAAAGACCTTCCCTCCACCATATAGAGAACAGCCACTTCCCGCAGGGATGGTCTCATATCCTCTATGGTTTTCCGGATCATGAGCATGCGCTCATCGGCAACCAGCTTGTCGCTGATATCAGACAGCAGGTGATGCCTCATGATCTCATACTCGACCTTCGGGTCCTCAGAATCTATACTTAATGCATTCATCTGCTGTTCCTGACTGCGGTAATAATCCATACACCTGTTTAACAGAATCCTGACCAGCACCGCTTTTCTTTGAGCCGGGTTCCATTCCAGAGCTTTCTCCTTGTAGGAATCCATAAATGAGTAAAATGTATCCTGAACAATATCATCAACTTCACATTCCGGTATGCCTTTGCTGAATGCGATCAGCCTGAGTCCGGCCTGATATTCCTCGTACAGCGTCTGCAACAAATCTTTCTGCTCTTGTTGCATGTTATTCTCCTAATTCCAGTTTTTCAACAACTCTTCCGCAGGAATCGCCAGAGTGCGTGCATTCACACATTCCTGTCTATAGCTGAGCAGTTATTTCTTCCACTATCTTTTCCAGCTCGCCCGCATCAGAAGAACCTGGTTTCCAGACCACCATCTCCGGGCCGCCTTCATATCGGGGAATAATGTGCATATGAAAATGTTTTACCGTCTGTCCTGCGGCTTCCCCGTTGTTCTGCACCAGATTAAATCCGGCGCATCCCAGACCGCTTTTCATGGCTCTTCCTATCTTTGCCGCCAGCGCCAGCACTTTAGCCCCTACTGCCTCATCCAGTTCGCACAGATCCTGATAGTGCTCTTTGGGCAGGATCAGGGCATGGCCTCTGGAAGCCGGCCCCAGGTCAAGAATGACACGGAAGTCTTCATCTTCATACAGGGTTGCCGCCGGAATCTTTCCTCCGGCGATTTTACAGAAAATACAATCATCTTTTACCATATGTTCTCCTCCATCCAACCGGTTCTCCTCTCAGGCTTCCGGTATAAAATGATCCCCATGACCACTCCCAGTACAAGTCCGGCCACATGAGCCACATTATTGACCCCTCTGCTGGTAAATCCATGGTAAAGGGACAGTACTGCCAGTATAACCATCTGTCTGGCGCTCAGATCTTCCAGCCGTCCTCTGTTGGCGATTACCGCGTACATAAGGCCTCCAACCACGCCGAAGATGGCTCCCGAAGCTCCTGCAGACACCACATAACTGTTCTGCCTGATATCCGTGACTATGGAGATCACGTTAGCCCCCAGACCGCATACCAGATAAAAAACGGCATATTTTACTTTGCCCAGGGCCCGTTCAAGATTATCTCCCAGAACAAACAGAAGCAGCATATTATTGGCCAGATGTTCCATGCCGAAATGCATAAATACTGCTGTCAGAAGACGCCAGTACTCTCCCTCCCCCGTAACCGCCGGCCAGAACAATGCACCGCTGGCAATCATAAACCGGGAGTCTTCCGTAGAACCTCTGGTCTCCAGAAACAAAAATACTGCGACATTGACCGCTATGATCGCCAGATTTACATAAGCGGTTTTCTGAGTTCTTACGTTATCCATAAAAATCTCCTTCTGCCTTATGTAACCCTATTGTATCATGGCGTCCGTTATTTGTTAAGGTTTTATTTCAACCGATACTTAAGATCAGCGATGACGATCTCGTCTCCGGGCTGAACCGTTACAGTCTCATTTGCAGCCAGACACCGGCCATTAACATAGGTACCGTTGGTGGAATTCAGGTCTGTGATCTGACATCCTTCTTCCGTCCTGTCTATCCGGAGATGAAGGCGGCTTACTGTGGTTTTTGGAATGACACAGTCGCAGAGTCCTTCCTGTTTTCCGATGATAAACGGATAGTAAGACAGCCGGATCCGGCTTCCGTCTTCTCCTTCCAGACAGAAGGTTTTTTCCGCCTCTTCCTGATTCCACAGCAGCACCGTATTCATCTCTTCACTCTCTGGCGTCAAAAGCGTCGAAGCTGGTTCCGGTTCTTCTTCTTCAAAAACCATCCTCCACTGACCTGTTGTGGCTGCCGTCTCTGAAGGTTTTCTGTGGTTTTGAACTTGTTGTAAAAAACATGTTTTTTCTGGTGATCTGTTACTAGATGTCTGATTTTCGGATAACTGGCTGTTTGATGTCTGGTAATAAACTGTCTGATGGGAAGATGAACGATCATGGTATCCGAACCGGATGCAGAAAATCATTGCTGCTGCCAAAAACAGAACCCCGGCCAGAACCAGCCAGATCCCATAAGTTATGAACCCACGGATACCGTAGAAAAATCCGATTGCTGCTGCCAGCATCAGCATAACCGCCGCCGGAATCAGATACCAGTACCATGGCTTCCTTTCCTCCGGATTCTTCTCCGTTTCATAACTCTGAGACAACGGCATCTGCTTTGGAGCCTCTGTCTCCCATGACTCTATTTTCTTCTGGTCTATTGTCTCACATCCCTCTGCTCTACCTGGATAGTCCACTTTCGGATATTTTTCTTTCATAAGCCAGCTCAGCAGATTATCCAGGCCGTAATTTTCTTTCAGACTCTCCCGGTACAGGCCATAGATCAAAACCACTGCTTCCTTGTCCTGATGATCGGTCTTTCCCAGAAGAAACCGGAGCAGCTGACTGAATTCTTCCGGAAAGTCTCCTTTTTTCCCCGGGATCAGACAGAGAAATGGATCATATGTTTCCGGATTCACATAGATCTGATCCGGATCCAGCAAAATCTGCTCTTCAGTGAGAAGATAATCCTCCATCCTGGTCAGAGTCCCGGCAATTCCCAGAAGCAATGTCTGAATTCGGACAGCATTTATGGTCCTTGTCTCCAGAAGCCGGCTCAAAGGCTGTTTTGATGTGATCTCATAACAGTACCTGCTGGCGCCATCCGTTTTTTTGATGCGGAATTTCAACAGTCCTTCTATGGTGTTGCCGATCATCATCCTGGCCTCATAGCCCGGCTCCCCGGCTTCCTCCATGGTGATCATCAGATAGTTCTGCCTCATCTCTCTGATATACTGTATCTCCATCTCTGCCGCCTCCTTCTTCCGGTACAAATATGGTCAGCGTCCGCAAAAATTCTTCCGGCTCATGGATCCCGGCCGTAATTTCTTTTTCCCATATTTCCGATTTTACTGTTCCTTTCACCTTTCCTGACCCTTTCCATACCGTGCCGTAGGCCAGAGTCTCTTCTCCCTCCGCCCCTTCCCTGCACCTCATCTGTTCCACGGCCCGATGCAGATACATCACCCGGACAGTCCTGCTGCACTGTGCGTATGCGGCCCGTATCAGTACGGCCAGCGCCAGGATCACCATGGTCATCACATAGGAGGCCTCCACGGCCATACTGGCCGGAAGCCTGATCTCTTTTTCAGCTCTGTCCATAACTCCCCTTTCTTCCCGGCTCATCTCACAGGGCCCGGATCAGAATCCACAGACCTGCCGGCCACATACATGCCAGCAGAGGGATCGTAGTTCTGATCCCCTTTCCTCCGGTCCGGATCCTGCCGAGAATAATCCCCATACTTACGATCCAGCTGATCCCGAAGCCTCCCAGAAGAAGGATCAGCATCTCCTCCGTCTCCATATAACCGGCGCTGGCCAGTATAAACCATCCATCCCCCGAGCCTATGGATTCTTCTGTCAGCCTGGAGGCAGCCACCATCGCGGCTCCTGCCAGCAGTCCTGCCCAATGATTCCATATTCCTGTTTTCCATCCCTGGATAAAACCGAATATGCCGCAGACGATCAGCTGCCGGACGGAAATACTCCTGTGCCTCATATCTTCTGCCGCCGCGGCTGTCAGACACGCAAACCAGAACCATCTCATGTCTCTTCCCTCCTATTTTTTCCTTCCGCAGTAAGAACAGACTCCCAGATATGCCACCTGACTTTTCGGCACCTCCCTTACATAGGCATTGATGGCTGTACAGGAAGGGCTGCTGTGATAATGTCTGCCTGACGGAAGAATGTATACAGTATTGCCGGCGCTGTTTCCGCATCTGGAACATGGCGTATATCTGCTTCCGTCCTGGCTCCTTTTGTATTCAACCTCCTGTGCGGACACGGCTGTCAGATCATTGTGGAGATAATGGCAGCCCGCATTTACATGATACCTGGTACTGTTTTTTCCTATATAGACCATCTCCTCCTTTTCCTCCCCTTCTTCCCCGGTCCCTGTCTTTCCCTCCTGACCCACCCAGGCCCTGCGGCAGCTTCTGACAGTCTGCTCTACGCTTCCCAGCCCGAAAACAGAAAAGGGCAGTTCCACTTCGTAGTCGATGACCAGGTCTATGGTCTCACCATCCTCCAGCAGGCTGGAGCGGCCCAGTAAAATTCTGCGGACCGGAAGCCGGCTCAGTTTCGACCGGACGGCCGCCTCTCCGTAGGCATAAGCCGCTGCCGTATTCCAGAAACTATCCGTACGGCCGTACATTGCCAGGCAGGCCGTCTGGCCTATCTGTTCGCTGACATGTTCGGCTATGGCCTGAACCTGACGCTGAGTATCCATGATCCGAAAGGGCATCATCAGGATCACCCCCGCAAACAGAAACAGGGGAAGCACCAGAGCCGCTTCCAGGGTCAGGCTGGCGGAGGCGGACAGGGATACCTTTTTTCCGACGGTTACAGCCTTTTTGATTTTCAGGATTCGTACTTGGAGAGTCACCCATTGATTTTTTAATTTTTTTAGATTACCCCGGAAAAAAGGCATCCTTCTCCACCTCCTTCTTGTGTGCTGACACATTTACTTTCAGTAAAATGACGCAGAATGAATTTTCAGCCTGCAAGGCGGAAGAGGGAGGCGATGCGGTGGCATCGTTGACCGACGGCAACATGGCAGGTGGAAATTCAGGCAAGTCATTTGACGAAATGTAAATGTGTCAGCACACTAATATGCTTTCTCTGCCCTGGCTTCCAGAGCATAAGATCCTGACCCGGTTACACTTCTCTTCACCAGGGGAAGAGCAAGAAATGCATGTTTTCCACAGGCCCGCCCCCTGATATCCACATAATAAGCACAATGATCCACCAGAAAGCCCGGTTCCTCCTGTCTGATGTTGATCTGTATCAGCTCCAGCATCCGCATGTGCTTCGCACCTGGTTCCTCTTTGAGCAGAAGCAGTTTCACATAGCTTTCATAAGAAAAACCTTTTCCCTCTTCCTCTATGTCCGGCATCTGCCTGCGTCCCATGTCCAGAAGTCCGTCAAGACTTACCTTCCAGTCCTCCTTCTGTTTCCACAGAGGTACCTTTCCTCCTGACATCAGGATCCGCAGGTCCTGAATACTCTCGCCCATAGCCCATATTCCCATAATCAGACAGGCGGCAATATCCGCCAGAGGAGCCAGTCCGGTGCTTCCCGTGATCACCAGGGCCAGGGCTCTGGCCTCCTGCCGTTTCTCCTCATCCGACAGAATATGGATCAGATTCAGCCCCTCCCTGACGGCAAACAGTTCAGCCACGGTTTTTTCCAGATTCTTTCGGTCCCTGTCTTCTCCCTGAAGAAGATACTCCAGCTCATACCGGATCCGGCGCTCTCCTCCTGTCAGGGCGTTTGGGAAAAAATGTCCGCAGTATTCGTCGATCAGCACCCGGTCTGCGAAAGAGCTTCCCCTTCCCGAACCTCCCTGCGAGGACAGACCTGAGGCGGGAACCTGTGCTTCGGAAATAATGGTTCCCTCCGGCATCACCAGAGTCAGCAGGCCTTTTCCGGCCATGGCCTGGACCTGATCTAACAGATTTTGTTTCTCTTTATCACCGGTACCCGTATCTGTACTGATTTTGCTGCTTTGATATTGACTGCTCCATACTTGTGCTGCCGGGTCCAGAGACCAGTCGTCGTCTTCCTCGTCTTCGTCTTCATCTTCTGCTAATTCCTCCACTAAACTTTCTGTTCTTTCCAGCAAAAGCAGATTCTTCTCTGTGGCCTCCGCCTGGCCCAGAAGCTTCTGGTATCGGGCTTCATCCTCTGATCTGTAAGCATCATAGGGATTCCACTGGTCTTCAAATATGGTTCCCCTGTCTTCCTGCAGATCCGGCTTTACCTCCTCAAGCATTGCTCTGGATTCCTGCTGCTTCTTTGCCAGGGCCTCTGCCTGTTTCTCATATTTTTTCATCAGTTCCGGATACTTTTCTGCTGTTTTCCTATAGCTTTTTGCCGCCTTGCTGAATTCCCATACGTCGTCGTCTTCCAGGGCATCTCCGATATCGTCTGCCAGCTCCTCCTGCTTTTTTATATTATCCGCCAGCTTCTTCACGGCCTGTTCCAGTTTCCTGACTTCCTTCTCCTGATGACTGTAGGCATCCGTAAGACCTCCTGCCTGGGCTCCTTCGGTCACGTCTTTCAGAAACTGATCTCCTTCCCCGGGATGGATCACATACTGGCTGACAATACCGTATTTCATATATTTCAGAACTTCCTCTGCCAGAATCTCTCCCCCTTCGTCTGCCAGACCTGTAAGCTTTGTCACTTCCATGGCCTCCAGTTTCATGGGATACCAGTTCTCCGTCTCCAGATAGGGGCTCACATAGGTTTCCAGATCCTTTTCCAGTTCTTCCGAAGATCCGTACTCCAGAGCCAGGATCCTGTATTCCTCCCAGAGACGGCGGTGGTAGCGGCTGAACAGGGTGTCCAGCCCTCCGTTTACCGCCACCTGAAAATAATATCTGGAACCGGCCAGTCTTGCAGACTCCAGCATCACGCAGATCAGCGCCGCCACACACACGAGGCACATGCTGAGAAATACGGTGATCTGGCCGTCCCGCCTCATCAGTACACCTCTTTTGTCTGTTTCTCGATCTCTTTAAAGATTCCTTCCAGGAGGGTGGTGATCTGTTTCTTAAAAATGATCACCAGGCCTACAAGCACTACCAGAATCAATACGACCTCGATGACACCTACTCCGTCTTCTTCCGCCAGAAATTCTTTTATCTCTCTTCCCATAACGTTTCCTCCTTCTGAAAATATCCTGTTTCCGTCAATTTGACATGGCTGTCATGGCCGGCACCATAATGATGACCATGACTACCAGCAGCATGAGAAACAAAGGCGCCAGCAGTCTTGTCCTGGCCTCCTCCCCCATGCGGCGGGCCGTGTGCTTCTGTTCCTCCCAGGCAGACATCATCTCCTGCTCCAGAAGCTGATTTAAATTCTTTGTCCCTGTTTTCCTGTTCTGTTCCAGCAGACTGCCAAGCTTCATATAAGACTGCAGTTTACAGCGCCTGCCGAATTCGCTTACCGCTTCTCCCTCCGGCATTCCGCACCGGATCTGGTTCAGAGTCAGAGCCATCTCCTCATAAGCAGGGCGGGGCGCACCCGTCTTCCTGTTTTTCTCATAATTACTGACAATCTGCTCCCATGACCGTGCTGCTGTCAGCCCTGCCCCCGTATAGACCATGAGCTGATATACAATATCTGCATAGTCCAGCTGAAGAAGCTGTTTTCTCTTCTTCTGAAGCCGCTCTTTTTCCGCTTTCTCCTGTCCCCGGAGCATCACTGCCGCCAGGATGCCCAGCAGGGGGAGAAACAGGTAGTCTCTGCCTCCTGCTCTTCGGTACTGCAGGGCACTTCCTCTGTACTCTGACGGGAGAAGCACCTGTCTGTCACAGGGGACGGACAGGTCTGCCTGGCGCACCTTCTCTTTAAACTCCGCCGCCAGTTCCTCCTGACGGCTCCTGACAGGCGGCAGGATCCTGATATCCAGACATCCCTCTCTGCTTCTGATCCCGTCTGTGAGAATCACCTCCAGCTCTGCCGCCAGTCCCTCCGGAGGGATCTCATCTTCTCCTATCCGTCCGTAGGAATCCAGTACCCGGGGATCTCTGCTCTGCCACAGGGCTCTCATGCCTGTTCCCTCAAACAGCGTTATCAGGTTCAGATCCGTTCTCACCTGATCCAGAGCCGGATTCTCCCCCAGGATCAGGGAAGGAAGCTCCATAAAAAGCCTGTCAAAGACAGCCTGAGCCTCTTCCTCGCTGTATTGAAGAGGTTCGATCTCCACCGCACAGGGAACAGGTTCTTCGTCCAGTCCCTCCACCATCAGCTCATAAGTCCTGACAGATTCGCCGTAACCGTTTCTCTCCACATATCCTCTGCTCAAAAGATCTCGTTTTTCACTGTAAGCTGCCAGAAAACAGAGAAAAAAACCTGCGAAGATACAGAAGATCTGCTTCTTCCATTTGATGATCCGTTTTTTTATCATAGGCTGTCACCTTATGCCATGGGGGTCTTTAAGATCTTCGCCGACAAAACCAGAGATACGATATAGACTGCCAGACATGCGCTCATAACCAGCCTTCCCATAACCGTCCCGTACATGATCTGAAAAAAACCCGGTGAAGTCATATCGATGTACAGTATCATGAAGAACGGGATCAGGTTCATGATCTTCTGTTCAAACCGCACCGATGATGTCATGGTGCGGATCTCCTCTTTTACCTGACTTCTGTCCTCCATGACAGCTACCGTGTGGCAGATCACCGGCGCCAGCCGTCCTCCGCTGCGCTTGGCAATACCGAATATCTGGGCAAATCTTCCCGCCTCCTCCAGACCGCTCCTGTCGGCAAATTCCCGTATCACCTGTTCCACAGACCGGTTCATGTTCATCTGCTCCACCATATGACGGAATTCTCCGACGATCATGCTCTGAGGTCCATAGAGCTGCTCCAGTTCCCTGCAGCTGACCCTGACCGCGTTTTCGGCAGAATAACCGGCCGACAGAGCTCCTGCCATTACCTGGATAGCCTCCTTGAACTGTATCTCCAGCTTCTGCCTCTGCTTTTCTCTCCACGTCTTTTCATAAAACCCGGGATAGAGGCAGGCAGGTATCATAAAAATCATAAATGCCGTAAAGCTTCGGTAAAAGGTATAAGCCGCGGTCCCTGCTGCCAGGGTCCCCATACAGAAGGCACAGAGCGTCTTCCGAATTCCCATGCTTCCAAGGACCGGTTCTTTTTCATACCTCTTCTCCTGCTCTTTCAAGCTTTTCCCTGTTTTTAAGTTCTCCTTTTTTCCTGAGAGCCCCGTCTTCAAACCGATAAAGGGTGTGAAGGCGGATCTGTCCTTCTTCATAATCGTCTACCTCCACGATCCACAGTACTTTCCTGCTTTTGTCCCGGAGACGCCCCAGATGGATCACCACGTCCAGAGCCGAGGCGATCTGGCTCCTGATGGCAGCCAGAGGCAGGTCCGCTCCCATAAGCACCATGGTCTCCAGACGGGCCAGCATATCTGCGGGACTGTTGCCGTGACCGCTGCTCATACCTCCGTCGTGGCCTGTATTATAGCTGTTGAGCAGTTCCAGCGCCTCCTTTCCCCGGACTTCTCCCACGATAATCCTGCTGGGGTTCATCCGGAGAGAGGCCCTGATCAGATCTCCGATGGTAATAGCCCCCTCTCCCTGGGGATTGGCCGTGCGTGTCTCCAGGCGGATAAGATTTTCCACCTGCTGAATCTGCAGCTCCGCAGAGTCCTCGATGGTGATTACCCTCTCGTCTGCGGGGATATAGGCGGACAGTGCGTTTAAGAATGTGGTCTTCCCTGAATTGGTGCCTCCGCTGATAAAGATGTTGTAGCCGGAACGCACCAGCTTTTTCAGAAACTCTGCCGCCTCCGGACTTATGGTTCCCGATGCGATGAGCATATCCATGGTAATCCGCCGCGGAAATTTGCGGATAGTCACTGCAGGGCCGTCTATGGACACAGGAGGCAGCACTACGTGAACTCTGGAACCGTCGGGCAGTCTGGCATCCGCAACCGGCATGGCCACATTGACGGTCCGGTTCACCCGGCTGACCATCTGCTGGATCATATCCTCCAGCTGTTCCTGAGAGTCAAACTGCTGTTCCCACTGTTTCATAACCCCCTTATTCTCAACAAAAATATGATCCGGCCCATTGATCATCACCTCCGTGATATCCGGGTCGTCTATAAGCTGCTGCAGAATATCCAGTTTGCGGAAAGAGTTAAACAGTCCTGTCCGCAGTTCGATCCGTTCCTTTAAGGGCAGATATTCCTCCTCTCCTTTTTCCATGATCAGCCTGTCGATCATCTCATACAGTTCTTCGTCACTGGTATTTCTGCTCTGATTCACCTCATCCCGGATCCGCTGTCTCAGTTCTTCTCGGATCCCTTTCTGCTTCCCCTCCGATCTTCTGTCTGCCGTCAGTTATCCCTCCTTTTTCTTCCCTGTTCTTCCTCATTTTGGCGGCATCCCTTTTAACAGCCTGCGCACATAGTCTCCCAGTTCCCCCCACAGAAGCTGCTCCAGATAAGTATCTTTTCTCCCGAAACTGCTGTGGTAAGGCAGTTTGACTCTCTGGATCCGCTCTCTTAATTTCTCCTGCCCGGATACCTGAAGATACTCGTCGAACTCCTCCAGCCTGGCAGCCGAGACGCAGTCCTCTTTCACCGGCATGTAGACCACGTCGCAGCGCTCCAGGACCGGCACGATATTGCACAGAGTCTGTCCCAGATCAGCGATGACATACTCGTAGCCGCACTCTGACGCCAGACTCTCCAGCAGATTCCCCGCCTCCTCCCCGGTCAGCTGTTCCAGATCTTCCGGATACCTGACCGGAGGGATATAGTCCATATCTTTCCAGCTGTAGACCATAGTTTTCAGACGCATGATGCCGAAATTATCCTGGCGGAAAAAGTACAGAATATCCGACAGATCGCCTCTGCACCCGCTGTCGATGAGCCTGGTAAATCCTGCAAAAGCCTCGAAGCTTATGTATAGCACCTTCCCGTCCCTGGCCAGCTGCTGACCCATGGTAAGAGCCAGGGAGGTCTTCAGACAGCGGCTTACAGGAGAATAGATTCCCATGACCCTGGCCCGCTTACCCACTGCCACAAACATGGACTGAGGCTTTTCGCAGTAGTAGGACATCACTTCCCGGATCACACTGTCCGCGGACTGATATTTGTAAACCCTGGGATAGTTCTCCTCTGCCGGGACGATCTCCCCCTCCGCCAGAACAACCACGGTCCGGGCGCTGATGCCTTCGATCCTGTCCCGGGGCACTGCCCCGCTGACCAGCAGGATCTCTATGGAATGTCCCTGCCCATATTCTTTCAGGGTCTCCAGAGAAGTAAAAGGTATGACCGTAAAGGGAATCTTCTCCCTCTGGTTCACCACATCGGCAAACTTCTGTGCATAACCGGCGTCCACATCGTAGACCGCCATGATTTTTTCCATAAATCCTCCTCTCCTTTTGTCCTGTCGGCTGCCAGCCAGTATAATCCTTTCCCACCGCATTTTTCCCGTTGCGGCTTATGGCATCATCTCTATCAGATACCACACATAACCTCCCAGAAAGCATGCTCCCATGGGGATCACCACGTTTTTTCCATCCCTTGCGGCCTGGTAATAAGGCTCTCTTTCTCCATTCAGGAATAACCGCCAGATATAGGCGAAAAAATAATTCAGACGCTGCCGCAGATTTCTGCGCCGCAGCATTTTCAGAAAAGCCAGAACGGCTCCTATAAAAAATCCGTATACGATCGCGTGAATACCGGTTTCGAATCCCAGATAACCGGCTATCAGCGCCATAAGTTTAATATCTCCGGCTCCCATCATTCGAAACCGGAATATGGGGAACCATATGACGATGACTGTCAGGACCCTAACCGCAAACAGAACGCACTGCCCAAACTTTTCTTCAGGCAGGGCCCAGGCCCATGTGAGAAGAAGGCCTCCCATACAGGCACAGCCGCACCACCAGTTGGGGATCCTCTGTTCCCTGACATCGTACCAGGCTCCTCCCAGTAAAATGACCAGCAAAAGCCCCGAACCCGTAAAAATAGACACTCCACCTCCTAATCTCTCATCCTGCCTCAGGAATCTCTGCCCGAAATGGGCGATAACAAATGAATACTGATGAACATCTCGGAATTATACTGACTGTTTCTCTATTATGCACATTTTATCTGGAAATGTCAAGAGATTTTTTTAGATTTTTACTAAATTCGTTGACCAGCTCCTGGTAAAATGGTAAAATAGGAGCAAGTTCCATGTATAAAAATTCCATTTCCAGACAAACTATGTTTATCAAAGTTTGGGAGATGAAAGATATGAGACATGGAAAAAAATTCAATGCAGCACTGTCCAGATTGAGAGAACGGCAGGCCCTCCGGGCACAGATCGAGCAGACCCGGCACAAGATTGATTCTGTGAGAAACCATTTTGAGCAGGTAGTGGACCCGACTCTGATCGACTGTTATATCTACGAGCTTAACGCGGCCCAGCTGCGGTATCAGTTTCTTCTGCAGAGATTCAAAAGTCTGGACATGGAAGCATAGGCTAAAACTCATGGAGGAACACGTTATGGCACGGAGTAAAAAAGAATTGGGAACCGGGTTTATTACCGAGACCGACAGATATCTTTTCGGGGAGGGCACTCACTACGAGATCTACGACAAACTGGGAGCGCATCCGAAGACCTACCGCCGGAAGGAGGGCATGTACTTCGCCGTGTGGGCGCCTCATGCCCGGGCAGTAGGAGTTGTAGGAGATTTCAACAACTGGAATCCGGATGCCACTCCCATGGAGGCCCTGGGAACTTCCGGCATCTATGAGGCCTTTGTTCCCGGCCTGGGCGTGGGCCAGCTGTACAAATACGCCATCACCACGGCCAGCGGGAAAGTGATTTTCAAATCCGATCCCTATGCCTTTGAGGCCGAGTACCGCCCCGGCACTGCCTCCATAACCGCGGACATCTCCGGTTTTGTCTGGAAGGATGACAACTGGATGTCCAAGAGAAAAGAGACGGATCTGCTCTCCTCACCTCTTTCCATCTATGAGGTCCACTTAGGTTCCTGGAAGAAGCAGAACCGGGATGAGAAGGACGGATTCTACACCTACATAGAGGCAGCCCACGAGCTGGCAGACTATGTGAAGAATATGGGCTACACTCATGTGGAACTGATAGGCATCGCGGAACATCCTTTCGACGGTTCCTGGGGATATCAGGTCACCGGCTACTATGCCCCCACATCCCGCTACGGTACGGCGAAAGAGTTCATGTATTTTGTCAATTATATGCACAAAAAAGGCATCGGCGTGATCCTGGACTGGGTTCCGGCTCACTTCCCCAGAGACGCTCACGGACTGGCGGACTTTGACGGCCAGCCCCTGTATGAATATGCAGATTCCAGAAAAGGCGAGCACCCGGACTGGGGAACCAAGGTATTTGACTATGAAAAGCACGAGGTGTCCAACTTCCTCATCTCCAACGCCCTGTACTGGATCGAGCGGTATCACATCGACGGACTGCGGGTGGATGCGGTGGCATCCATGCTCTATCTGGATTACGGACGGTCCAACGGCAACTGGGTGGCCAACAAGTACGGCGAGAACAAGAACCTGGAGGCCATCGAATTTTTCAAGCACTTAAACAGCATTGTGAAACAGCGCTGCAACGGAGCCATGATCATCGCCGAGGAATCCACCGCATGGCCTATGGTGACCGGCAAGCCGGAAGATGGAGGTCTGGGCTTTAAATTCAAGTGGAATATGGGCTGGATGCACGATTTTCTGGAGTACATGAAGCTTGACCCCTATTTCCGCAAATACAATCACAACAAGATGACCTTCGGCATGACTTATGCCACCAGCGAGAATTTCATCCTGGTTCTGTCCCACGATGAGGTGGTTCACTTAAAATGCTCCATGATCAACAAGATGCCCGGGCTTCACGACGATAAATTCGCCAATCTGAAAGTAGGATACACTTTCATGATGGGACATCCGGGCAAAAAGCTTCTGTTCATGGGTCAGGATTTCGGCCAGCTTCACGAGTGGGATGAGAAGGTTTCTCTGGACTGGTATCTGGCGGAAGAACCTCTTCACAGGGACCTGCAGAACTATTTCAGGGATCTGCTCCACATCTACAAAAAATATCCGTCCATGTACAGCCTGGATTATGACTGGGACGGTTTTCAGTGGATCAATGCCAATGACGGAGACCGCAGCATCTTCAGCTTTATCCGCCGCAACAAGACAGGCAAGCAGAACCTGCTGTTTATCTGCAACTTCACTCCCGTAGCCCGTCCGGACTACCGGGTAGGTGTTCCCAAACGCTGCAGCTATTCCCTGATCCTGGATCAGACCCACGGCCTCTACAAGACAGGCGACGACAAGGTGATCTACCGCTCCACCAAACAGGAATGCGACGGGCAGCCTTTCTCCTTCGCCTATCCTCTTCCGGCTTACGGAACAGCCATCTTCCGGTTCTGATCCCCGTAGGACTTTATCTGTGCTTATATTCTCTGCAGGAGCCCGGCCCGCCGGACTCCTGTTCCTTTTCCGATGAACATGCAGGTCCGAAATCGACCATAATTCTTAATAAAAATTCCCTACCCATTTCTGTCTTCCCGTTGTATACTGTTTCTATACACTGCAGGAGGAGGTATTTTTATGCAGACTATCTTGGTTTGTGACGACGATAAACAGATCGTGGAAGCCATAGACATCTATCTCACCGGAGAAGGCTTTCAGGTCATTAAGGCATATGACGGTTTCGAAGCACTGGAGCTTCTGGAGTATAATCAGGTGGATCTGATGATCGTGGATGTGATGATGCCCGGACTGGACGGCATCCGCACCACTCTGAAAGTCCGGGAGAACAGCAGTATTCCCATTATCATCCTGTCCGCCAAGTCCGAGGATAACGATAAGATCCTGGGACTGAACATCGGCGCCGACGACTATATTGCCAAGCCCTTTAACCCTCTGGAGCTGGTGGCCAGGGTCAAGTCCCATATCCGCCGCTACACTCAGCTGGGCAATCTAAATCAGCAGAATACGGATAATGTATATAAATGCGGAGGTCTTCTCATCCATGATGACAACAAGGAGGTCTTTGTGGATGGAGACCTTATTAAACTGACTCCCATCGAGTACAATATCCTGCTGCTTCTGGTGAAAAACGCAGGCAAGGTATTTTCCATTGACGAGATCTACGAGCAGATCTGGAACGAAGAGGCCATCGGCGCCGACAACACCGTGGCCGTACATATCAGGCATATCAGGGAAAAGATCGAGATCAATCCCAGGGAACCCCGTTACCTGAAAGTAGTCTGGGGCGTGGGCTATAAGATCGAAAAACAATAGAGGTGATCCATGAAGAAACCTGCCTGGCCCATAAGCCTGAAAAAAAAATTTCTTCTTCTTTTCCACGGACTGTTCCTCGGTCTGTTCCTCGCCGGCATCTCATTTATCTACTTTAATGAAAACTTCGGCCGGGGACTCAGCTGGATCCACGAGGAATCCTATGCAGACACTCTTCCTTTTACGGAACAGCTGGAATCCGATGTGGAGATGATCTTCAAATATGTCAAGTACAAGGACTTATTTGAAACGGACGGAAAACTGGACTACAACAAGGACATGGTCTGCGTCACCTTCAGTTCCGGCAAGACCATGATCTATACTCTCAACGACATGGTCCGTTCTGCCAAGAGCTGGGGATACTATCTGACCGACGCTTTCGAGGTGGCCGGAGGGCCCTCTGTCCATGAGAGAGATACCCGCAATGCCGCTATCCCGCTCATCGAGTGGAAGACTTACGACCCTGATGCCGCAAAGCATTATTCGGAACCAGGAGACGCTTATTCTACCAGAGAAGAGCTGGCAGTGGAGATTCTTACTCTTCTGGGAGAATATTACCAGATCCAGTATAATTACATGGACCGTCCTTCCAACCTGTATTTTCGTGTTTCCTACATGGACAGTTCTCAGAATGAACGGCTCTACACCAATGCGGCCCAGTATCCTCTGGAAGACCTGAAAAATCTGGGGCGGTATCTGTACCTGTCAGGCAGTTCCATCCTGATCGATACCAATTTAAAATATATTCCCAAGAATATTACTTCCGAGCTGGAGAACTATAATCTGTACGGCAACAACAACTATTATATCATCCTGGGCCTGGATACAAGATATCCTCACACGGATCCCTATTCCCAGGCCCACAACGCATATACCCGGGTGCGAGTCAACTACATTACAGGGCTGATCCTGTTCTCTCTGGGATGTGCAGGGCTTTTCATCACTCTTGTCTGCCTGATGCATCTGTCAGGCCACCGGAATCAGGAGGACCATGAGATCTGCCTGACCTATTACGACAGGATCCCTGCCGAATGTACGGCGGTCCTGTTTGCCGCCTGCCTGTGGTGCTGGCAGGGCATATCTCCTGTTCTGGGAAAAACGGCGGCCCGGTTCCTGGTCAATCAGGATCACCGGAACTTCTTTATCACTATCGGTTACCGGACCGGCATCTACCTGCTGTCCCTGGCCTGGGGATTCTGTCTGCTGCGGCAGTACAAAGCCAGGACTCTGATCCATGACTGTCTGATCTGCCGCCTGTGGCGCTGGTGCAAGGCTGCCCTGGATCACGCCAGCTTTCCCTCCCGCATGACGGCCTGTTTTCTGGGATATCTGGCAGGCACTGTCATGCTGGCTTACAGTTCGTATTATCTGTACAAGAACAGAGAGCTGCTGTCCTTTTCCTGGCTTTATCTGGTTCCCCTGATCCTGCTGCTGGGCTTTCAGATATGGACCTATCTTCTGATGTACCGCAATACCGGCGAGACCGAGAAGATATCCCTGGGTATTTTTAAGATGTCCGAGGGCGAGACCAGCTACAAGATCGACACCACCGGTTTCTCCCCCAAGAGCGCTGATCTGGCCAGAACTCTCAACAACATCGGCGACGGCATGGAGACCGCTCTCCAAGAACAGGTCAAAAGCGAACGGCTGAAAGCAGACCTGATCACCAATGTGTCTCACGACATCAAGACTCCCCTCACATCCATCATCAACTATGTGGATCTGCTGAAAAGGGAGAATATCCAGGACGAGAAGATCCAGCGGTATCTGGAAGTGCTGGACCAGAAATCCCAGCGTCTGAAGACCCTGACCGAGGACCTGGTGGAAGCCTCCAAGGCAAGCTCCGGCAACCTGAAGCTGGAGATCGCCAACATCGATCTGGTAGAGTTGATCCATCAGACCAACGGAGAATTCGAAGAGAAATTTGCCCAGCGCCATCTGGAACTTATGGCCAGCCTGCCTGTGGAGAACATCTTCATCGCTGCCGACGGGCGGCGGCTGTGGCGTGTCCTGGAAAATCTTTACATCAATGCTTTTAAGTATGCCATGGAAAACAGCCGGGTCTATGTAGACGTGGTCCGGAAAAACAATTATGTCTATTTTACCATCAAAAACGTATCTGAGAATCCTCTCAACATCAATGCCGACGAGCTGACGGAGCGGTTTGTCCGGGGAGACGTGGCGCGGACCACGGAAGGAAGCGGTCTGGGGCTGTCCATCGCCAAAAGCCTCACCCTGCTTCAGGGAGGCCTCTTTGATATCTATATAGACGGAGATCTGTTTAAGGCCCAGCTGAAATTTCCTGTTCTGCCGGAGTCAGACTGAACATGATCGCCGCGTCCGGAAAAGAACAGACAGAAACAGCGTCCGAAAGACGGAACGGTTCCCAGATTCCGCCTTCCGGACGCTGTTTTATCCAGAGGGCTATGCCGAAAAAAATTTCCGATATTCTTCCGAAAACAGATTGCCTCCCATTCTCCGGACCCCGCCGTAAAGATGGCGTTTTAAGAGAGGTTCGATGGCAGAAAAATTTCTGTTCTCGATCACATCGATCATTTCCCTGTGTTCCTCCATCACATCCGGCACATTGCGCCCCCCTATGATATCCAGTCGGATAAAGCGGGAGTAATCTGCCTGGGGCCGGATCAGGTTTTCCCAAAGGGGAATCTTGTCTGTGACCTGGAACCACACTCTGTGCATATCCAGGTCTGTCTTCAGAAACTCGTTAATGTCAAATTTCTCCGGATTTCTTTCCATATCATCGACGATCTTCTGGAGACACTGCTGTGCGTAGTGGACTCTGGCCACATCCGTAGGGGTACATATATTGATAAAATCTCTCAGCACCATACATTCCACGGCCATCCTCTGAAAAATCCACTGACTGGCCATCTTCAGATCAATGGGTGTGACGATAGTCCCTTTGTGAGGGACGATCTGAACAAAGCCAGCCTGCTGCTACTACTGCGGCGGCAGGAGGTTCGGAAGCCACGACGGCAGCCCCTGCAGCAGGAGGAGAGACCAAGTCCGGGGGAGAGGATCCCTATGCAGCCTTAGGCGACTTTACCATGATGGTAGGACACGCACAGCCTGAGGGCAATCCACGTTATGTATCCATGGAGAAATTTGCGGAAGACGTTGCTGCCAGAACCAACGGCCATGTGACTGTAGAAGTATTCGGCAACGGCCAGTTAGGCACGGAGAAAGAGATGCTGGAGCAGGTGGTGGCAGGTACTGTTCAGGGTATGAGAGGCGGCCAGTTTGACTTCAGTCCCCGTCTTCTGATGTTTACCCTTCCTTTCCTTGCTCAGAACCGCGCACAGGTAACCGCTCTTCTCCAGAGCGATCTGGCCAAGAAGGTCTGTGCAGAAGCCGAAGCAGAGACCGGTACCGTGATCATCAATCTGTGCGACGCAGGCGGCTGGAGACAGTTTTCCAACAGCAAGCATCCCATTACCAAACCCGATGATCTTCAGGGCTTAAAGATGCGTACAAACGGTATGAACACCATTGACAAAACCTTTATCGCCCTGGGCGCCACCACGACTACCATCCCCTATTCCGATCTGTATATGGGCCTTAAGACCGGTGTCGCTGACGGACAGGAAAATCCGTGGGTCAACGTGGAAGGCATGAAATTCTATGAGGTTCAGAAGTATTTTACAGAGGTTAATTATCAGTTCCATCCCGATCCGTTTTATGTAAATGCAGCATGGTGGAACAGTCTTCCCGAAGAGTACCGCACCATTATCTCCGAGTGCGCCACAGAGATGGGAGCCTACAACGACCAGCTGATCGACGAAAATCAGGAAGCTGCAAAGCAGGTAGTCATCGATGCAGGCTGTGAGGTTTATGAACCCAGCGCAGAAGAACTGAAAGCATTCCAGGATGCCGTTCAGATCGTCTATGATCAGTGTGTAGAAGAAGGCATCATGACTGCAGAAGAACTGCAGGAGATGCTGGATATCGTAGCCAATACAAAATAATCAGAAAACGGTTCAGAATCAAAACTCCTGGAATGTGCACCATCGATATTCCGGGAGTTTTTCTGTGAAAGCCCTGACAACAGCCGGTTTTCGCAGGATAAAATCGAGTAGGGAAGGCTTTTCCCCTACTTGCCGCGCCGGGGGCGGCCGCTTTAGCGGCATACTCCACTCCGCCCCCGTGTGCATAAACGCAGCCGCCCTGGAGGCGGACTTGAAGAAAGGGGCTGATTATCATCGAAAAGCTGAAAAAAATCGGCGACAAAGTATTTCTTGTATATCACGGCATCGGCGTGGCAGCCATGGGACTTCTGGCGGTGCTTGTGATCTTCTCCGTAATCGCACGTTACTTTTTCTCCCTCAGCTGGAAACAGCTGTCCGAGTTCAACGTGACTCTGTTTGCATTTACCACCTTCTGGGGCATGGGGATCAATGTGATAAAAGGCGAACATGTCATCATCGATATTGTCTATGACCGTGTGCCTCCGGCTATTAAGAGATGGCTCAGCGTGGTAAACTATCTGATCATGCTGGTAGTGGATCTGGTGTTTACCTGGCAGGGCATCAACTATGTAGGTGTTGCAGGAAAGCAGATCAGCCAGGGCATGGAGATCCCCATGAAGTATATGTATGGGATCATGCCTCTGTCCGGAGCCATCTGCGCCGTCTGCATCATCTTCAAGATTATCCAGTTTGTCATGGTTGATGTTTCCTATTTTGCACCGAAGAATCAGGTTCTGACAAAAGAAACCCCATAAGTCCGGAAAGGAGCTGAGTATCTGTTATGGCAATGATAATACTTTTGATACTGCTGATTTTCTTCGCAGTACTTGGAGTGCCCCTGGCATTTGCCATCGGCGCCTCCTGCGTTACATATATTTCAACCAATGTCCCTGCTTTCATGTCCATGGTTCCTCAGAGGGTCTGGAACGGCGCTTACAGTGAACTGATGATCGCCATGCCCCTGTTTATGCTGGCAGGAGAGCTGATGAATACCGGCGGCATCACCAAAAGGATCATCAATTTCTGTCTGCAGCTTTTAAAACCGATCCGCGGCGGACTGGGTGAGGTCAATATCGTGGCTTCCATGATCTTCGGCGGGATCTCCGGCTCTTCCGTAGCCGATACCTCCGCACTGGGCAGTATCCTGATCCCTGCCATGGAGGATCTGGGATATCCTCCGGATGCCTCTGCCGGCATCACTGTAGCCTCCTCCACCATGGGTATGATTATCCCGCCTTCTACTCCCATGATCGTGTACTCCATGATCTCCGGAGCTTCCGTAGGCGCCCTGTTTATGGCCGGCGCCGTGCCTGGCATCCTGATCGGGCTGACCCAGCTGATTATGGTATATGTGATCAGCCACAGAAAAGGCTGGCATCCCAGGAGAACTCCCTTTGTGTTCAGAGACTTTGCCTCTGCCATCCTTTCCGGTATCCCTGCCCTGCTGATGCCTCTGTTCATCATCATCTGTGTATCCTTCGGCGTATGTACGGCATCCGAGAGCGCCGGCGTTGCTGTTCTGTACTCCATTATCGTCGGCTTCTTCGTATACCGGGAGCTGACCTGGAAGGCCGTGCTGGAGGCCCTGAAGAAGACTCTGATCTCTTCTTCCTCCATCATGATCATCATCGGCTTTACCACCATCTTTACCTGGGTGCTGACCATGCAGAAGGTTCCTCAGATCGTGGCCAATTTCTTCATCGGTTTGAATATGCCCGCATGGGGCATAGCCCTGGTATTCTGTATCATGATCCTGATGATCGGAACCTTTATTGACGTGAGTCCGGCTATTCTTCTGCTGACCCCCATCATGCTCCCTGTTATGCAGAATTACGGATTTTCCGCGCTGCAGTTCGGAGCCATGATGATCACCGGTCTGGCTATCGGCCTGGTTACTCCTCCTGTAGGCATGTGTCTCAACGCCTGCAACAAGATCAACCGAATGCCCATTATAGCGATTTTCAGGGGCGCGCTGCCCTATCTGATCTGTAATGTTATCGTGCTGCTGTCCATCAGCCTGTTCAGCCCTCTGACTACCTGGCTGCCTCAGCTCCTTGGTTACAGCATCTGAAAATACAGATCTGAAAACACAGTTCCATACCGGGTCTGCCTGGACAGGTATGGGGCTGTGTTTTTGTTTTGTACCGAATAAATACTTGCAATATAGTATCTGTAATGATATAGTTAATATCTGTCAGGGTTACATAACTAAATCATTTATCTTATATACAGCAAAAGAAAATTATGAATATAACCATCAGAAAAAGATCCTTTCCGGGCGTTTTACTCCTGGCCTCCCTGCTCCTGTCCGGCTGCGACAGCGCCGCCTACCGGGGACAGGTCACCCAGCCTTCAGAATCCCGGGAAGTCAATATTATTACAGAAGAAAGCTCTTCTCAGGAGGAAGTGCTGGAGGGCGTGGGGCGGATCACCCCCGGAGGTCCTGAATATGACATCCTAAAAGATCTGTCGGTGCCTGAGACAGAACCGGCACCAGACTATTACCGTATCGGCGTGGAGCACGAAAATGTGGCCAAACTCCAGGAACGGCTTATGGAACTGGGTTTCATGGATAACGATGAACCTACGGAATACTACGGCAACGTGACCCAGGCGGCCGTAAAATCTTTTCAGAGGCAGAATAATCTGGCCCAGGACGGCATCATCGGCCCGTCCACCTGGGAGGCCATCATGGATCCTGCGGCCAAATACTACGCCACAAAAAACGGAGACCAGGGAGAGGATATCCGACGGATCCAGAACCGTCTCTATGAACTTGGCTACCTGGCTACGGAGGATCTGATCACCGGCAATTTCGGCGACAAGACAGAGGAAGCCGTGAAAAAACTGCAGCAGATGAACGATCTGGAACAGGACGGCAAGGTAGGCCAGAAGACCATGAATCTCCTTTACAGCGACGAGATCAAACCCAATCTGCTGGTATACGGAGACCGCAGCGAGGTGGTTCAGGCGGCTCAGGAGCGGTTAAAACTTCTGGGGTATCTGACTACAGACCCGGACGGAGCCTACGGACTGGATACATCCATTGCCTTAAAACAGTTTCAGTCTAGAAATGACCTGGTAGTAGACGGTTATCTGGGACCCTCCACCAGGGCGGCCCTTAACAGCGGCGATGCCGTTCCCAACGGTCTCTCCCTGGGAGATCAGGGCGACAGCGTAGAGCGGGTCCAGCAGCTGCTGAGCAAATACGGCTATCTTGCCTCTGCCAATGTAACCGGGTATTTCGGTGAAGTGACAGAGAATGCAGTAAAAAATTTTCAAAAGAACAACAGTCTCTCCAGCGACGGCTCCGTGGGCATGCTGACCATGGCCAAACTGACCGGCAGCAATGTGCGCCGTTCCACCGGAGGCACGGCCACGGGAGGCGGCAGCTCTTCCAACAGAGGCGGCGGCTCTTCTTCCGGCAGCACTTCCTCGGGCGGAGGAACCGTCAATATCAGCGGCGGAGCGGGAACTCTTATATCCATCGCCAGTTCCAAGCTGGGCTGTCCCTATGTATACGGCGCCAAAGGCCCCAACTCCTTCGACTGCTCCGGCTTTGTATACTGGTGTCTGAACCAGGCGGGAGTCCGTCAGAGCTACATCACTTCCTCAGGCTGGCGCAGCGTGGGGAAATACACGAAGATCACCAATTTCAATAATCTTCAGGCCGGAGACATCGTGGTCGTAAGCGGCCACGTAGGTATCGTTGCAGGCGGAGGAACCGTCATTGACGCCTCGTCCAGCAACGGAAAGGTGGTCCACCGTTCTCTCAGCTCCTGGTGGAGAAATAATTTCATCTGCGGCTGGAGGATTTTCGGATAGAGCAAAACGTCAGATAGAGCCAACGCGCAAAAAAACTCTTTACAACACAGAGGAACCGTACTATAATGGTCACATTGACAACCAAACAGCAGTCTTCAGGGCAGGGTGCAAGTCCCTACCGGCGGTAAAGCCCGCGAGCCGAAAGGCAGATCCGGTGAGATTCCGGGGCCGACAGTACAGTCTGGATGAAAGAAGATGAAGGAGAGACAGGCGGTTTTTGTGTACCGCCGGATCGAAACATATGCTCTGAGACGGGATTTCCCGTTTCAGAGTTTTTTGTTTTCAGCCCGGTCAGTCTCTCTCCAATAACTTCCATTACAAATCACATCCCTGCAGAAGCTATTCTGACAGGGATTTTTTCATCCTCATATTCTGCTGCTTTTATGATCATAACAAGGAGGAGATCACATGACAGACAGAGATTATATGGAGAGGGCCATTTTTCTGGCAGAAAAGGGCCGGGGATGGACCAACCCCAACCCTGTGGTGGGAGCGGTGATCGTCAAAAACGGCCGCATCATAGGAGAAGGATACCATGCCCGATGCGGAGATCTTCACGCGGAGCGCAATGCCATCGCCTCTCTCACAGAGGATGCTGAAGGATCCACCCTCTATGTCACCCTGGAGCCCTGCTGCCACTATGGGAGAACTCCTCCCTGCACCGAAGCTATCCTGGAACAGAAGATCAGCCGGGTAGTCATCGGCTCCAGAGATCCCAATCCCCGGGTGGCGGGAAAAGGGGCCGGTATCCTGAGACAGGCCGGAGTCCGGGTGACAGAAGATTTTATGAGAGAAGAATGCGACCGGCTCAATCCTGTATTTTTTCACTATATCACTGCCGGGACTCCCTACGTGGTCATGAAATACGCCATGACCGCAGACGGAAAGATCTGTACGAAAACAGGCGCCTCCCGCTGGATCACAGGTGAGCGGTCCCGAAAGCTGGTCCATGAGATGCGCCACAATTACATGGGGATCATGGCAGGCATCGGCACGGTTCTGGCAGACGACCCTCTGCTCAACGTCCGGCTGGAAGGGAAAAAAAGTCCGGTGAGGATCATCTGCGACAGCCGGCTGCGGATCCCCTCAGACAGCCGTATCTGCCGGACAGCCGGAGAATACCGGACCATCTTGGCCTGCGGCGCGGTGACGGAAGAGATGAAGATAAAGAAAAGACAGCTGGAGGATATGGGAATTCAGATCATATCCCTGCCCGATGACCGGGGACGGACCGATCTGAAGCAGCTCATGGAATATCTGGGCAGCCAGGGGATCGACAGCATCTTTCTGGAAGGCGGCGCACAGTTAAACGACAGCGCCTTAAGGGCCGGCATCGTACACGAAGTCAAGGTATTCATGGCTCCAAAGCTTTTTGGCGGAACCGGAGCCAGAACCGCGGTGGAGGGAATCGGCGTGGAGACTCCAGATCAGGCAGTCAGGTTGGAGCTGCAGAAAATTTCCCGTCTGGGGGAAGATATTCTCCTGGAATATCTTGTTTTGCAAATGTCAGGAGGTGAGGACAGATGTTTACAGGAATCATAGAGGAACTGGGCAGCGTCCGTTCCCTTTCTCTCACAGGCACTTCCGGTAAAATAACCATAGATGCAAAAAAAGTTCTGGAGGGAACCAGAATCGGAGACAGCATAGCGGTCAACGGAGTATGCCTGACTGTGATATCTTTACAGAGAGACGGGTTTACGGCAGACGTTATGGCGGAGACCGTGCGCCGCAGCAATCTTGGAGATCTCCGCAGAGGAGACAGGGTCAATCTGGAGCGGGCTATGGATGCAGGCGGAAGATTCGGAGGTCACCTGGTATCCGGCCACATCGACGGCACCGGAACTATAAGGTCCTGCAGGAAGGAAGAAAATGCGGTATGGGTTACCGTCACCGCCGGTCCGGATATCCTGAGACTCATTATCGAAAAGGGGTCTGTTGCCATAGACGGCATCAGCCTGACCGTGGCAGCCGTATCAGACCGCGATTTTCAGGTCTCCGTGATCCCTCACACGGGGGAGGAAACCACTCTGCTGAAGAAAAAGCCGGGGGATGCCGTGAACCTGGAAAATGATGTGGTGGGAAAATATGTGGAACGGCTGCTCACTCCCTGGCGGGAGGTAAGAGAGACGGCGGCGGTCCCGAAAGACAACCCCGGGGAATCTTCTCCGGGACTGACCATGGATTTTCTGAAAGAATATCTGTCCTGAACAGGCAGTTTGAAAAAAGGAGAAGCGAGAATATGAACAGAGATTACAATACCATCGAAGAAGCACTGAGAGATCTGCGGGACGGAAAGCTGATTCTGGTCACAGACGATCCGGACCGGGAAAATGAGGGGGATCTGATCTGCGCCGCAGAGTTCGCCACCCAGGACAACATTAACTTTATGGCCTGCCACGGCAAGGGGCTGATCTGCACGCCCATGAGCCAGAATCTGGCTTCCCGCCTGGGACTGCCTCCCATGGTAGCGGAAAATACCGACAACCACAGCACCGCTTTTACGGTGTCCGTCGACCACGCGGACACCACCACAGGTATTTCCGCCGCCGAGCGGTCCTATACCATGATGAAATGTGTGGATGAGACCACCCGGCCTGAAGATCTGCGCCGTCCGGGCCATGTTTTTCCCCTGATCGCCAGAAAGGGAGGCGTGCTGGTGAGGGGAGGCCACACAGAGGCTACCGTGGACCTGATGCGCCTGGCAGGTTTGAAAGAATGCGGCGTCTGCTGTGAGATCATGGATGAGGACGGGACCATGATGAGGACTCCCCGGCTGTGGGAACTGGCGGACCGGTTCGGCCTTACATTTATTACCATAAAGGATCTCCAGAATTACTGCCGGATCCATGAGAAGCATGTGGTCTGCGAGGCGGCAGCAGATATGCCTACCAGATACGGACATTTCCGAATCTTCGGTTATGTCAATGATATCACCGGAGAACACCATGTGGCCCTGGTAAAAGGAGAGATCGGCGACGGTGAAGATGTGCTCTGCCGTGTTCATTCGGAGTGTCTTACGGGAGATACCTTCGGCTCTCTGCGGTGCGACTGCGGCAATCAGCTTCAGGCTGCCATGGAGATGGTGGAAAAGGAAGGGCGGGGTATTATCCTCTATATGCGTCAGGAAGGACGGGGTATCGGACTGATCAACAAATTAAAGGCCTACAAGCTTCAGGAACAGGGTTTGGATACGGTGGAGGCCAATATCCGCCTCGGCTTCGCCCCTGATCTGAGAGAATACTGGGTGGGAGCACAGATCCTGTCCGACCTGGGAGTGAAATCTCTCAGGCTCCTGACCAATAACCCGGAGAAGATCTACGGACTGGAAGGATTCGGGCTGACAATCACAAAACGGGTGCCCATCGAGATCGCTCCACAGGAGTATGATGTGGTGTATATGAGGACCAAAAGAGAGAAAATGGGGCACATTTTTCAGAAAATTGTAGTTTGATCAATGGCGGCAGATACAGCCGCCGGCATAGAGTTTCAATGAGTACGGATTATATATAAGAAAAGGAGACTTCAAAAATGAGAGAGATTAAGATTCTGGAAGGTAAAGTTGTTGCGCCGGAGGGGATGACAGTGGGCATCGTGGCTTCCCGGTTTAATGAGATCATTGTCAACAAGCTTCTTGGCGGCGCCGTGGATGGACTGGTCCGCCACGGAGTTAATGAGGAGAATATTACAGCGGCCTGGGTTCCCGGAGCTTTTGAGATCCCGGTTACAGCAGCCAGGATGGCCCGCTCCGGAAAGTATGATGCGGTCATCTGCGTGGGAGCCGTGATCCGGGGGGATACCACCCATTATGATTATGTGTGCAGCGAGGTCTCCAAGGGCATCGCTCAGGTGGGGCTGTCTTCCGGAGTTCCCGTGCTGTTCGGAGTGATCACGACGGAGAATATCGAACAGGCCATCGCCAGAGCCGGAAGCAAGGCCGGCAATAAGGGGTATGACTGCGCCCTGTCCGCCATTGAGATGGTAAATCTTCTGAGGCAGATGTAAAGATGGGGGCGGCAGTCCTTTTAAATACAGGGCGAGAAAAGGGGGCTGGCGGGAAAACAGTCCTATGCGGATCCGTCCTTTGACGTTGTTTTTGATCTCGTTGAGAGAACTGTCAAATTTCTGTATAAGGTCTTTAGCGCCCTCAGAAACAAAAAGTTTCGCATTAATGCTTCTGGCAACTTCATCTGCGTATAGCTGTTCTGCCCGCTGGAAGTATTCAATGCTCTCTACAGCAATCTCAATCCCATCGCGCTTTCTTCGCCGGGATACCTTTGCAAAGGGCCATACCGACTTCCTGATTTATTATAACAGATTAAGATAAGAAATTCAATAGATAACAGAATTTTCTCCTGTAATCGCAGGAGAAATTCTTGTGTTTGGGAATTAGTTGTGTTATAATAAACAGCAGAAATCTTCAAATTGACATATTCCCAGAAAAGAGAGGTTCATTCATGGTTATCAGCTACAAAAAGTTATGGAAACTGTTGATTGATAAGGATATGAAGAAAAAAGACTTGCAACAATTAGCTGGTATAAGTGCGGCATCCGTTACGAAGCTCGGCAAAAATGAAAATGTAAATACGGAAATCATTGAAAAAATCTGCACAGCCCTAAGATGCGATGTCTGTGATATTATGGAAATGGTAGAAGAACAGTGAATCAATTTTACAGAATATGAGTTTTGAAACAACGATAAATCTGCTGTAAGTCGGAAGATGCCAATCTCTGTGAGAAGGGAATAAAGACACATGGACAATCAAATTCACAATACAATCGTAAGTTTTATATGGGGAATTGCGGATGACTGCCTACGCGTGAAGTATTGCCCTTTGTCCCTGATGCCTATGTAGACGAAAAGAAAACGTAGATTGGCTATGAGATTAGCTTTACCAAGTATTTCTACAAGCCGGTAGAACTGCGCCCGATGGGGGAAATTTTGGAGAGCCTGAAAGCCCTTGAACAGGAAGCGGACGGTATGATGGCGGAGATTATGGAGGGGATACAATGAAACCATACCCCGATTATTCCATAACACCGCTTCCATGGTTGCCTAATATACCAGCCCACTGGGAACTGGTGCGTAATAAAAATATTTTTGAGGAAACTAAAGATGTGGTTGGCGATGATATAGATGCATATCCTTTACTTTCCTTGACAACAAAAGGGATAATTCTCCGCGATATGGCATCTGGAAAAGGCAAATTCCCCAAGGACTTTAACACATACAAGATTGTCAAGCCAGGAGATATGGCATTTTGCTTGTTTGATATTGATGAAACTCCGCGTACTGTCGGGCTTTCCCAATATGGTGGTATGTTGACTGGCGCATATACAATATTCCATGTAGCAAATATTAACCCGCACTATGCCTACTACTATTATTTGTCGCTTGATAATGTGAAAGCAATGCGACCACTGTATAGCGGTTTAAGAAAAACCATTAACACAGGAACATTCCTCAGCTGTAAATTGCCTCTCCCTCCCCGTCCCGAACAGGATCAGATTGTGCGTTTTTTGGACTGGAAGGTTGCGAGTATCAACAGGCTAATCAATATCAAGAGGGCGGAGATTAAACGGCTGGAGGAGTTAAAACTCTCCCAATTATTTACCATAGTAACTCAGGGATTGAACAAAAAAGTTGTACTTATTGACAGTGGCATAGAGCATATTGGGCTTATACCTTCTCACTGGAAAGTCCTTTTGAATCATCGTATATACAAAGAAAACTGCAGATCTTTCTCAGGCGATGAAACAGTGCTTTCGCTTTCACAAAAAGATGGCTTGTTACCTTATGTTGAGATGAAAGAACGCTCACTTCATACAGCTTTTTATGAAAATTGGAAGTTGGTTTTACCTAATGATCTTGTGCTAAATAGATTCAAGGCTCATTTGGGTGTGTTTTTCAGCTTAAATTATCGTGGCATTGTGACATTTCATTATGGCGTATATGAGCCAATTATGAAAGTATCATCAAAATACTATGAGGTGCTGTTCCATACCCCGAAATATAAGCAGGTTTTTGCGGGAGCATCTAACGGAATGACTGTAGGCTTGCAGAATCTATCTAATACCAATTTTTATAAAGTGTATACAGTATATCCGCCTTATGAAGAACAGTGTGCTATTGTTGCTGAGATTCAAAAAATTGAAAATGAAATGCAGGCTATTATTTCAACCATATCGAAAGAAATTGGAATACTACATGAATTCAAAACACGATTGATTTCCGATGTGGTAACAGGCAAAATTGATGTCCGAGGTATTGAAATTCCAGAATGCGAATTTGTGGAGGAAACGGTTGATACAGAGAATGATGAAAGCATGGAGGGAATGGAAGGTGAAACATATGAAGAATAAACTGTCGAAATGGTGGTTCTTGGTTGTCCTTGCCATTCCCTTCCTTCTGATGCTCTGTCTGCATATAGGAATTGCTCTGGGGAATTATTTTGAGGTCAATATCAATGTGCCAAATGTCGATGCCTCCACATGGTTTATCTTTTGTGGCAGTTACCTGGGCGGTACAATGACCCTTGCCGGTGTGATGATTACATTGAAACATGAGCGTAGTATTCATCAATATGAAAAAGTATTGGATAGCATCTACAAAGAAAAAGACGCATTGGGAAAAGCAGTCTGTAATTTGAATATATTTGCGCCAAGCACCATCTATCAGCGGTTCAATAGCTTGCGCAGTACAAACGAGGGCTATAACTCTGCTGAAGTAGCTGCTATTCGACAACAATTGGCAGAAGAAATGCAAAAAATCAATGCAGCAAAGTTGGAAGCTATGCTTTTCACAGATGCTTATATAATTCCCGCAGGATGTACAAATTGAAAAACAACATGTAGAATACCAGCAATTTTACCGGAATTTCAAAAGACATACGAAAAGGTCGGGAATCGGATTTTTACATTGTTGAAATTTTTGCAGGATACCCAGCCCTCAAAGATGGGTAAGCTGGGTGTGTTTCAGTCCGAGCAGAAAAAGCGTCAGTTTCTGAACCGCCTCCAGGGTGAGATGGTCAAACGCGGTATTGTAGATATTTTGTGCAATGGCATTAAGGTATATCCAGTCGATCTCATCATGTTCTATCTCACACCGACCGAAAACAACGAAAAAGCGAGGGAGATGTTCCAGAAAAATATTTTCAGCGTGACACGCCAGCTCCGCTATTCTCAGGACGCAGGCAAGCTGGCTCTTGACCTGTGCTTATTTATCAATGGATTGCCTGTCATCACCTTTGAACTCAAAAACCAGCTTACAAAACAAAATGTGGATGATGCTGTCCAGCAGTACAAGGATGATCGCGATCCGCGAGAGATGTTGTTCCAGTTCAAACGCTGCATGGTGCATCTGGCAGTGGATGACGCCCGCATCAAATTCTGCACTCGTCTTGCGAGCAAAGACAATTGGTTTCTGCCTTTCGATAAGGGATACAACGATGGAGCGGGCAATCCACCTAATCCCAATGGCTTGATGACCGACTATCTGTGGAAAGACATTCTTACAAAAGAAAAACTGACATTGATTATTGAGAACTATGCTCAGGTTGTTATCGAGGTGGATGAGGATACCAAAAAGAAAAAGGAGAAGCAAATTTTTCCACGGTATCATCAGTTGGATGTGGTCACAAAACTTCTTAGCGATGTGCAGGAAAACGGTATTGGGCGTAAATACCTGATTCAGCACAGTGCGGAAGCGGCAAGTCCAACTCTATCGCATGGCTTGCCCATCAGTTGATTGGGCTTGAACAGGATGGGCATCCGATGTTGGACAAAAAGCGCGCCCAGAAGAAACTCCGTAATTTTGTGGAAAGCGACAGCTATATCATAGCAAAGAAAGCCGCTATGATGGTTGACCACTTCCATGAACAGGTTATCGCTAAGGGAAAAGTTGGTGGGCAAGCCCGCGCTATGGTTGTGACTGCCAGTATTCCGCGATGCATCGAATATTATTATGCTATCAACAAGTGTCTTTCTGAAAGACACAGCCCCTATAAAACCATTATTGCTTTCTCCGGCGAGTGTAAGTACAACGGTCAGGAACCACCGCTGACCTCGGCAAGCACGAATGGATTCCCGGACGCAAAGATACCAAAGACCTTTAAGGCGGACCCGTATCGCATTCTGATTGTTGCGGATATGTTTCAGACCGGCTTTGATGAACCCCTGCTTCACACAATGAAAGACGCTGATATAATTCTTCAGCCTCCCTACTGTATTCGCCATCAAGGGGACTGTCCTGACCTTCCGGCCTTTTCCAAACAGCTGTGCAGTCGGTGTCCTGTCAAGCCGCAAGTCGCAGAGCCTGATGCCGAGGGCCTCCTGTATCCTGGCCCCCGTATCATACAGCATGACCATTTTGGCGATGTATACCGGGATTGTCCACTCAGGAAAAATTCATTCATCCTGCGGCCGACATACCGTGTTTTCTTGAAGGACTGGTAGGTGACCTCTCCGCGTTCATACCTTTCCTTGTTCAGGCTGATATACTCATCCGTGATCTCTGGGCTGTATACTGCCTGTCCGGTCTGCCCATATTATTTCCGGGACTGCCCCATGACAGGCTGGTAATACCTCCAGATCGTAGTCTCACTGTAACCGATGCGCCTCATCTCATCCAATATCTGCGCGATCAGCTGGTTGATGGTTACTGTATTTTGTTCCATGACAAAACGCCTCCTTTGATAATAGTCAGACATTGTCCTGTCCGATGAGGCGCCAGCAAGATCGCCGGATCTTGGAGAAAATGTTATACCGAATTATTTTGAGAAATCATTGAAATACCGAGGCTGCTCCGTAAGCCTCGGTATAATAGAAGTTTTGGTATAACATACGAAGGACAGTTTGCATCCGAAAAACAGATTTCCAGCACCAGCGATAAATATACCAGAAGAGAAACTTTCTCTCTGACCAAAGATAAAATCATCGAATATTATAGGAATCATAATCTGGTCCTGGTTATCGACGACTTCCACTACGCCCCCAAAAATAAACGGATGCAGATTGCTCAGCAACTCAAGGATGCCATATCTGTCTGAACATCTGCACCATGCTGGAAATGTCCGGAGAAGAAAGTCATCAGATTCGGCGTGAGATTCTGGAAAACGCATATCGCTATACCACCGCAAATTTTGAATATGGAGATGTTGTATCCCTGATGCAGAAGGGGCCCAACACCCGCGGGAAGAGCCGAAATACCTTCCAGACCGCAGGTGGACATAAACATGACATTTATTAACTGATTAAAAAATCTATTGCAGAAAACCCTCCCATTATGAAGCTGGAGTTTGAAGGCATAAAGGAGAGAATTTACTGTTTTCTTGCAGGGGACTCCAAAAAGAACCTTCTCCACAGACGATTCGGGAAAGCTTGGCAAAGCTGAAGGAGCTTCTATATGGACGGGAAGATATCTTCAAGGTACTTGATTGGAAGGAAGGGAGCCTCTATATTTTAGATCCTACCTTATACACTCTGAACCCCCCTGATACAAAGATGAGGCCGCCGACCCACACGCCGTTTTAGCGTTATATCCCTGTGTGAACCCTACGCATAAAAAGACAGTATAAAAAGCATTCCTGCTTTCTACACTGTCTTTTTGACTTTGCCATGATTGTAAAGTTGTATTTCACTTCTTCCCTTTTCCAATAACCTCTTTCAGAGTCCGATACAGCTTATCCACCTCCACAGGCTTGGACAGATGTCCGTTCATGCCGCATTCCACGGATTTCTTCAGATCATCGTCAAAAGCATTGGCCGACATGGCGACGATAGGAATGGTATGACTGTCCTCCCGCTCCATGCTCCGGATAGCTCTGGTCGCGTCCAGCCCGTTCATCACCGGCATCATAATATCCATCAGTATAACGTCATAAGTTCCCGGTTCCGTAGTCCTGATACGCTCCACTGCCTGGGCTCCGTCATAGACGCAGTCGACCTTAAAGCTGCGCTCTTCCAGAAGGCTCTGAGCGATCTCGGCATTGAGTTCATTATCTTCCACCACCAGAACATGGCAGCCGTCAAAGGAGATCTCCTCCTCCGAGGCCTCAGCCTCCATATATTCTCCCAGTTTCAGGGTTATGGAGAAACTGAACAGGCTTCCTTCTCCCGGTTCGCTGTCCAGACGGATATTGCTGCCCATCATCTGAACCAGGCGGCTGCTGATGGAAAGTCCCAGACCTGTGCCCTGCTGCCTGGATGGATTGGTGCCGGAAGACTGTTCAAAGGACCGGAAGACCCGCTCCTGGTCTTCCTTGGCGATGCCGATCCCTGTATCCCGGACCGCGAAAGATACGAAAGCTTCCTTGTCCGTGGAACTTATTTCCTCTGCCGTCAGAGTGACTTTTCCTTTTATTGGAGTAAATTTCACCGCATTGCCCAGAAGATTGATCAGAACCTGACTGATCCTCATCCTGTCCGCCATGAACCAACTGTGGGTCATCCTGATATTCTGAACAAAATCGATCTGTTTGGCAGCCGCCTGGGGCGTTATGAGCTCGCTGATGGTGTCCATCATCTCATGGATATTGAAATTCAGCGGCTCCAGCTTCATCTTTCCGCTTTCGATCTTAGACATATCCAGAATATCATTGATCAGCCCCAGGAGATAATCGGAAGAAGACTGAATCTTCTGAAGACAGTCCATAATCCGTTCCTGACTCTGATCCTTCTGCAGGGCGATGGCAGTCATGCCGATAATACCGTTCATGGGAGTACGGATCTCATGACTCATACGGGACAGGAATTCGGACTTTGCCTTACTGGCAATATCATACTGCTGCTGATTCAGCTGATTCTGGATCACCCGTCCCAATTCCGCCAGATTCTGATACTCTTCGGCATTTTTCAGGATCTGGGGCTCCATGCCCAGAATACAGATATTACCCATATAATTTCCGTTGTCATACATAGGCATTACGACTCCGTACTGACCCGGATCAATACTCAAAAAGCATCTGATCACCGGCTGCCGGCTGTCCTCCGCCGAGACATACCGCACCTCCGTTTTTCCCAGCCATCTGAGAAAAAGTCCTTTTTCTTCTTCTTTGTATTTTCTCACGCTCTTTGCCGCATTTTCTCTGTCTCTGTGCCACTGATAATCCAGATAATTGGAATTAAAATCAGCGCGCAGAACAGATACCAGCACATGTTCCGCGTCATAGAATCTTCCGATCTTGCGCAGCATCAGCATCATCTGGGCCGGGAAATCGTCTCCCTTGCCGAACAGATTCAGAGCCACGGATATAAGATTCACTTCCTCGCTGTAATCCAGGCTGTTGATCTCCCTTCCCAGCAGCGGAGGCAGAATTCTGGATTCCTGCTCCGGTATGTCCTCATAAAAGAACCAGGACTCCTTCATATCGGAAATCACATGATCCCTGGCCAACTTTGCCATACAGATCAGAGTCTCGGCTGTCTGGTTCTTCTCTGCACATACCAGACCGGCGCGAAGATCCACACTGAACACATCGGAATTAAACTCTTCTTCTGTCTTTTCCAGAAGACCACGGATAAATTCTTCCGCCTGCTGCCTGGATCTGTCCTCCAGCCAGATCACAAATTCATCACCGTCAAGGCGCAGCATCACCGTCTCGCAGCCTGTTTTTCTGTCAGATTCCCCGCAGAGACAGCGGATAACATGTCCGATTTCTTCAAGGATCAGATCTCCGAACACGATGCCGTTTTTCTCATTGATCTCTTTGAGACGATTCAGAAGAAGGTTGATCATGACCCCCTCACTGTTCCGGCTCCGGCATTTGCGCAGCTGCTCCATACCTGCGCTGAACACATAGAGGCCTGTGACACCGTCTGTCGTATTCTTTCTCAGCTGCTCTGCTTCTCTCTCCTTCTGTTTCTGGATATTCCGGATACTTCCCACCAATTTCCGCCGTTTTCCGTCTGTGTCATAAACTGCGTTGGCGGACAGTGCCACCCACTCATATTCCGCATCCTCCGGCCATTTCATCCGGAATTCCGCATACAGTTTGTCAGCCTTGCTCTGCATCTCCTCTGCGGCTGACTGTCTGTCCGCATCATAGATAAACTGAGGATTGATGAAGCCGCTGTCAAATTCCTCACATTCCCACTGTCCGCTCATGGTTTCATGATTTACGATATCCAGCATATGATCCTCCAGATCATAAGAGAAGAAAATATCTTTGGATGATTCCAGAGCCACTCTGTAACGTTCCTTTTCCTCCAGAAGGATATTTTCCGCCTCTTTCTGCCTGTCGGTCAGATCTTTCACCACATCGTACATGGCATCGACTTCCAGAATATTGGATGGCGTAAATTCCTGGATTCCTGCTCTTCCTCTGCCGATACACTGTACAAGACGCTGGACCGGTCTGGTCAGATGTCTCACCATAAAGTAGATACCCGCTACGCCGAAGATCAGGCCTATGAGGATAGCCACAACCATCCAGATATAGAGCTGACGGCTCATGCCGAAAAGATCTTCCTCCGTATTTAATCCCAGCAGCACCCATTCTGTATTGTCATAAGGTACATTATTGCTGTATAGCTTCAGAGGGCATACTACCGCATAGACTCCTTCCTTATTCATGCTGATATCCTGTACCAGAGACAGATTATCGTAATCCGTCTCGCGGAGGATAAAATTCTTTTTCATGGAGCGGATCAGATTATAGAGAACTCCTTTTCCCACAAGGAGAGCATAGCTGCCGTCATGCTGTCTCACTGCCAGCATGTATCCTGACTGCTGGGAATGATTCAGTTCAGTCACAGGAAAATAATCATACAGCATTCTGCTGGAAATCTCGATTCCCAGGATACCGTACACCTGTCCTTCCCACCGGAGGGGCAGAGAGTATGTAATCATCTCATAAGAATTAGCCGTCTCTTTCTCTAGGGAAAATGGCAGAGACCAGTAGCCCAGATCCTTGGTATCCGCATCTTTGTACTCCATCCCTGCTATCCACGGCTCATAAAAATAACTGTCCGCCTCATTGTTCCCCTGGCCATCCATATGGAAACGTGTTGTCCAGCAGGTATCCAGAGGAATATTCCACTTTCTGGAAAGCTGCTTGCCGCCTCTCTCCAGAAGCAGATCCGTATAATTCGCAGGATTCGTGTTGGGATCCGAATCTCTGATAAAAAATCCCTCATAATCCGTTTCCTGCATATCCAATGATGTCAGGATCAGAAAAATCCCTGTAGTATAGCTGTTCTGAACCAGATCCAGACATTCCGGAAAAGCCTGGTCCATAAACAGGCTTTTCATCTCTGATGAGCTGAGAAATTCTTCTATCCCAATGTCCTTGTTCTTTAAAAACTCTTCCAGTATCCCGTTGAACAGCAGTTCCTGTTCATAGACAGAAGCCCACCGCTGATTCATGTCATTCTGCAGAATTACTTTTCTGTTCTCCACCATCCGGCTCATAATGCCGCTGGAATATTCTTCCAGCATCCGGGTGGTCTTTCTGACTATCAGAGTACCCATGGTGATCATACTCTGTATCAGCATGATAATGATGAGGGGGATCAGAAAAATTCTGAATATGGTTGGTTTTTTTCTTTTCTGAGTTTTGATTTCCATCTTATCCTACTTGCCTGCCGCCTCATAAAGCGCCTTACAAAAAGAATCGTACCATTCTTCAAAGGCTTCTTCCGTCACATAAGCGGAGGCCGCCTCTTCCAGGCTTTTTCCCTGTGCCATAGCTGCCGTCACTGCTTCTCTGTCTCTGGCCGCCTGATCTGCCAGATGATACTCCAGCACCTTCCTTGCAGCAGAGCCGTTTTCAAAACTTTTGTTTGTGTAGAGAGTCAGGCCATCCATCTCTCTGAAGATGGTCGTCAGACAATCATATGTCTTCGCCGCCACTTCCAGCTGCTGGTCTGCGATCACCTGATCCAGCTTTTCGGCGCTGTTTGCCTCCTTCTGTACCGGCAGATAACCGGACACGCATCCAAACTGAAGATTGTGATCCGCCTGAGTAAACCATTTCAGAAATTCCACTGCAGCATACTCATGCTTTTTATCAGACTTGCTCACCACCATGCCTGCTCCCTGCTGTACGGCGTAGCTTCTTCCTCCCTCAAACACAGGCGCCATCATGACGATATAGTCGATGGGATAACTGGTATCATCCAGCTCCACCTGATTGGGGAAATACATGGCAGAGGATGTGGATCCGGTATAAGCCAGCAGTTCTCCTGTCTTCACATCATCAGAGCGGAAAGAACCGTATGCTCCGAGATATCCTTTGACCATGGGCACATAATAATTTTCCCAGAGGCGGCGGATATTTTCTTTCGGTACATTGATTGTCAGCTGTCCATTTTCTACCTGAAAGATCTCCGATCCCAGCTGCTGCATGCCGATGATAAAATAGTTAGCCACAGCGTCTCTTCCGTAAAATGCTTTTCCGTCTCCCTCGATATCCGGAGTCTGACTGTCCGTCCACTCATAATAGGTCTGCGCTGTGGCTGTCACTCCCTCTACGGTCTTTAAATCGTCCAGAGCAGCGCCTGTGGCTGTCGCAAAATCTTCCCAGTCCGTCTTGTTGATCATCATGATCTCCGTGGACTTTGCCGTGGGAAAGATCCTTAAACTGCCGTCAGAGGCGATACAGCCTTCTTCGATATAGGAATCAACGTATTTTTCCAGTTCTTCTTTGGTGAGATACTCGGACAGATTAGCCAGAGCTCCTGCCTGTTCTACCTCGTAGGCAGTATCCGCATAGGATGAGAAGATATCCGGCATGGCGTCCGCCCCTACTTTTCCGCTGATAGACTCTCTCACCGCAGTCTCCAGATCAGGTACGGAACCCTGACTGAAGCTCTGTACGTAAATCCCCATTTCTCTTCCTGTCGTATCGTTAAATTCTTCTACCAGTGCATCAAATGCAGCCTGCTGTGAACCGTTATAGTAATGCCATATTGTCAGCGATACTGGATCGCCCGGATCTAAAGGACTCTTTTTTCCGCATCCCGTCAGACTGACTGCCAAAACTGCTGTCAAACCTATATATACTGCTTTCCCTGTATATTTCATAAGCGATCATTTCCTTCCTTATGTACTGTTTATTAATTTTCATTCTATCACACACTCCCCGCATTTTCAACCAATACCCTTATGATCCTCCGTATTCGGTAAACATAAAAAGAAACGGACAAACCCGTTTCTTTTTATCAATTTCTTATTTCCTGTTCATCAGGATCTGAATTTTGCAGTTCCTTTCATCCAGATCTGACCTTTAAATCTTCTGCCCACCATAGGTTCTCCTATAAGATCCTGTTTATTGATAGCTACCTGGAAGATCATATCATTGCAGTCCAGTTTCATCTTATAGACCTCTTCCCCTGTCAGTCTGTTTTCCAGAACATTCAGTTCTTTAATGGTGCCGATCACCGAATATTGATCACATTCAATCCCGCAGGGCATAAAACAGGATTCTATAATAGAATAGACATCTTCTTTCAGGATCCTTCTGGATATCTGAGAATACAGGTCGATGTCCTCGATAGTCAGTGTCTCTATGGCTTCCTCATTGCCGTTCTTTGCCGCTTCCAGAAGATTGGTTCTCTCCTTCAGGGCCACTTTGGCCATCTCCTTCTGTTTCGCAGTCTTTTTAATAGGAAGAAGGATCTTCCCTTTTACGGATAGACCTGATAAACTCACCCACTCCGTATCCGTGGATTCTTTCGCCATCTTTCTCTCCCGGTATTCCATCACATTTTCCAGGTAATAGATCAGAGAAATACCTACCCGGTATTCATCGAGAAGGCCGGCATAGGTCTCCCGGTTGGTATGACGCTGAATAGAACATTCTGCTTTGGAAGAGGGTTCCTGGCTCAATACATAGGGCACATAATATTCCGGATGAATCTCTCCTGTTTCATCCATCTCACCGTAGATGGCGACTCCCATATCAGGAGCCATCTCTGCTTTTACCTCACACAGATTCGTCTCCTCATCCAACTGAAGTTTCCTGATCTGTCCCGGCAAAGCCGACGCTGCCAGTTCCTTTATTAATTCATTGATCCTGTGCTTTTTCTGATATTTGCTGAAACCGACAGTGCGTAAAAATCTATGCATGCTTTCACCTTCTCTCATCAGAACATTAGTTAGTCCATAGGTGCAATTCATTATATCCTATATTGATTTATATTTCAACAGTGAATGTGCATTCATAAAGAAATAATTTTATATAGAACATATGTTTGTTTTTTCTGTCGGGCAGGAAAGACTTCCTCTCTGCCTGCCGCAGGCTCCGTGCCCCAACTTAACGGTATATTTCCGCTGCACACAGGACTGCGCATAAAAAGGAAAAGTATTGAAAACCTTTCCGGCCTTCAATACTTTTCCGTCTTTTTGTTATATGGTGACCATGATCTCTCTATACGATTCCCTGTGCCATCATGGCTTCTACTACTTTTTCAAATCCTGCAATGTTGGCCCCTGCCACATAGTTTCCGGCTACCCCATATTTCTCCGCGGCGGCTGCAGCTTTCGCGTAAATATTTACCATAATATCTTTCAGCTTCGCATCTACTTCCTCGAAAGTCCAGGAAAGCCTCTGGCTGTTCTGGCTCATCTCCAGAGCCGACGTAGCTACACCGCCTGCGTTAGCAGCCTTTCCGGGCATAAACAGCATGCCATTCTCCAGGAAGAAATCTGTCGCCTCTCTGGTAGAAGGCATATTGGCTCCCTCTGCCACGGCAAAGCATCCGTTGGCCTTCAGTGCTTTCGCATCTTCCAGATTCAGTTCATTCTGAGTAGCACATGGAAGAGCAATGTCACAGGGAACGGTCCAGATTCCTTTGCCCTCTGTATATACGGCTCCCGGTACTGCGGCAGCATACTCTTTGATCCTTCCCCGACGTACTTCCTTGATCTCTTTCACAATATCAAGTTTGATGCCGTCTTTATCATATACATATCCGTTGGAATCGCTGAGGGCTACTACCTTTGCACCCAGCTGCTGGGCCTTCTCTGTTGCATAGATTGCTACATTTCCGGAACCGGAGATAACCACTGTCTTTCCTGCCAGCTCTTTTCCGTTGTGCTTTAACATTTCGTCCAGAATATAGATCAGGCCATATCCTGTAGCCTGTGTACGGGCCAGTGAACCGCCGTAGGTTAATCCTTTTCCTGTAAGAACTCCTTCATAAAGTCCTGTCAGTCTCTTATACTGTCCGTACAGGAAACCGATCTCTCTTCCTCCTACTCCGATATCACCTGCGGGAACATCTTCATCTGCTCCGATATATTTGTAAAGCTCTGTCATGAAGCTCTGGCAAAAGGCCATTACTTCTCTGTCAGATTTTCCTTTGGGATCAAAATTGGAACCGCCTTTGCCTCCTCCTATGGGAAGTCCTGTAAGAGAATTTTTAAATACCTGCTCGAATCCAAGGAATTTTAAGATTCCCTGGTTTACGGAAGGATGAAGACGGAGGCCTCCTTTATAGGGTCCGATGGCGCTGTTAAACTGTACACGATAACCTTTATTTACCTGAACCTGTCCGTTGTCATCTACCCAGGGCACACGGAAAGAGATGATTCTCTCGGGCTCTGTCAGACGCTCTAAAAGAGCCATTTTCCGATACTTTTCTTCGTTGGCATCAATTACCAGCTTTAAGGAATCCAATACTTCTTTTACTGCCTGGTGAAACTCTGTTTCCCCCGGGTTTTGATTTACTACTTTTTCATAAATCTCATCAACATATGACATGTGAAGGGACCTCCTTTTTATTTTTCAACTGCAGTGACTGATCTTGATTTTGCTCTTTTTCACTCACCCTCCTCCGTGAACAAGGGGATACACGGTTTTGCACCACAGATTCACGATTAGGACGTGTGTCCCCTTGTCCACGGAGGGTACCTGCTCATTTTACCACCCATATTTTTATACGTCAATAAAAATTTGAAAAAGCAGGCATCAATAACCCAATGCCTGCTCCAGTGCTTCTTTTTCTTCAGTTCCCAATATAATATCTGTTTCTCCTTTTTCTACCATCTTTATATAGAGATAGCATCCTTCCCTGCTGTGTACAGAGTTCAGGATAAATCCTGTATTATTCATATCCAGTAATGCAATTGCAAAACTCAGATTTCCTCCCATACCTTTAAATGCATTGTATTTTACCATTCCGAATTTCTGATAGGAACTTTTTACATTTCGGGTAAGAGTTTTCATTGTATCCTTATTAAAGCGATCCTGGACTTTCAGTTCTTTAATTTCTTCTATCTGTTCTGCTATGATATCTTCCAGGGATTCTGCATCGCTGCCTCTCATAAATCGGTCATACTTGCGGTATAATTTGTTCGTCTGTACTACGCATATTACGGTCATGATCAGAAGGAGAACTGTTATAATTCCAAGACTGAGAATCACAATGGCCGGATCTATAGGCCAGCTGTTCATCATACTTTGTGTTATCATTCTTATTTCCTTTCCTTATCTCCTGTTTCTTTTGATCTGGTCATTCTTTTATGGATTCAATCAGTTCTACAATCCGTTCCAGTTCTGTTTCTGAGTAATATTCGATTTCCACCCGTCCTTTATTTCGATCCTTTTTATTGATGATTACCTTTGTCCCCATTACCTGTTTCATTCTCTCTTCCAGGTCCTTGAAGATAAAGCTGAGATCTTTTTCCTCTTCCTTCGGCTTTTCTTCCTTTTTGGGTTTTCCCAGAAGCTTTACCAGTTTCTCTACTTCCCGAACACTTAATCTCTGGTTCAGGATCTTTAATGCAACCTGATATTGACTGTCATTGTTTTCCAGAGACAATAAAGCCCTGGCATGTCCGCTGGAAACCTGACCCTGGGCAAGCATGTCCTGAACCCTTCTGTCAAGCTTCAACAGTCTCATACAGTTGGTAATGGCTGTCCTGCTTTTTGATACTCTCTGGGCAATCTCCTCCTGAGTCAGCTCAAATTCCTGAAGCAGCTGTTGATAAGCCTGAGCTTCTTCAATAGGATTCAGATCTTCTCTCTGTACATTTTCAATTAAAGCAATTTCCATTGCCTGCTGTTTTGTGTATTCTTTTATCACCACAGGGACTTCCTTGAGACCCGCTTCTTTTGCCGCTCTCCATCGTCTTTCTCCTGCAATGATCTCGTAATGTTCTCCTCTTTTTTGGACCAGAAGAGGCTGAAGAACTCCATATTTTTTTATGGAATCCGCCAGTTCTCCTATCAATTCTTCATTAAAATCTTTTCTGGGCTGATCCTGGTTTGGCTCGATAATTGACAATTTCATCATATACTCCTTACCCGGATGCTCATGTTGATCTGCAGATTTTTTTTCACCGTACTGACTATCGGATGTTTCACGTGAAACAATTTCGTTTATTTTTTCTGAAACCGGGCTTTCTACAACATCTTCTCCAAAGATCGCGCCCAGACCTTTTCCAAGTCCTGATCTTCTTGCCATTAGATATCCTCTCCTCTACTCATCACTTCTGCCGCCAGTAACCGATAACTCTCCGCACCTGTAGACCTTGAATCATACAAATTAATAGGCATACCATGACTTGGCGCCTCTGCCAGTCTTACATTTCTCGGTATGATTGTTTTATAAATATTCTGATTCAAATTGCTTTTTACGCTTTCCACTACTTCAAGAGAAAGATTTGTTCTGGCATCATACATAGTGAATACCACACCCTCTGTCTCTAAGTGAGGATTTAATTTTTTCTTTACAAGATTAACTGTCTTCAATACCTGATTCAGTCCCTCCAACGCATAGTATTCGCACTGAATGGGAATTAATACAGTATCAGCTGCAGTTAATGCATTAATCGTAAGCAGATTCAGAGAAGGAGGACAATCGATGATCAGGTAGTCGTATCTGTCCTCTATAGACATGAGATGCTGTTTTAAAATAGACTCTTTACTATCCAGATCAAGAAGCTCGATTTCAGCTCCGGCCAGATTCACATCTGATGGAAGAACATCCAGATATTCCATAGCGTCGGTGATCAAACACTCTTCTATCTCACATTCTCCGATCATCATCTCATAGATTGTCTTTTCTATATATCCCTTTTCCAATCCTACTCCACTGGTTGCATTCCCCTGTGGGTCACAATCTACTAACAACACTTTTTGTCCGGCTTCTGCCAGGCACGCAGACAAATTAATGGCAGTGGTTGTCTTACCGACTCCGCCCTTCTGATTAGCTATTGCAATTATTCTTCCCATAATAATTCCTTTCTGACACAGGTGATAGTATATCACATTTTTTTTCCTTTTCCTATGTCTTTCTGTGAAATTTTTATTTTTTGTAACATATTCATTAGTTTTAAAAACTACTTCGTATGTACAGGCCGAAATACTTTATCAGAAATGATCATGTTTCACGTGAAACATCCCCGGATATGAAACTTAATAATATTTTAATAGAGAAAACATTGCCTCCCATATGGTTATACTATATAATGAAAGAAACCCTCTCAGGATCAGCACCTTGATGGAGGCAAAGCATATTCGGTTACGTTTATCACAACTCAGAAGGAGCCTGTTTATATGACAACTAAAAATAAATTGATTACTGTTTCTGTCTTATCCACCAGCTCTGTTGCAGGTATTGGTCTGATCAATAAACTTATCAAACTGTCTGCTGTCTCCAAAGGTTTGCTGGATCATTCTGATGTTTTGTATTATCATTGGAGGTTTGGCGATATTTCTTACCGCAAAGCAGGATCCGGTAAACCTTTGCTTTTAATTCATGACCTGGATGCTGCAGCCAGTAGTTATGAATACCATCGTGTAATCCCTGCTCTTTCAAAAAAGTTTACTGTATATACCATAGATTTACTTGGATGCGGTCTCTCCGAGAAACCCTGTCTTACTTATACGAATTATCTGTATGTTCAGCTCATCTCCGATTTTATCAAATCAGTAATCGGGCACAGAACAGATGTGATTGCTTCCGGGGCCTCCGGTTCTTTTGTCATTATGGCATGTAATAACAGTCCCGATCTGTTTAATCGTCTGATGCTGATCGATCCTGACAGCATAAACACCTGCTGTCAGCTGCCTGGATCTTATTCCAGACACTACAAATGCTTTTTAGATTTTCCTATTACAGGGACACTGATCTACCATATAGCTTACAGCAAAGCTTCCCTGAAAGAAATGTTCACAAAACAGTATTTTTCCAATCCAGAAGCCATAACGGAATCAATGATTGACACCTACTATGAAGCAGCCCATTTAGGATTTTCCCCAAAATCTGTCTACGCCTGTGTACGCTGCAACTACAGCAGATGTAATATTGTCAATGCCTTAAAGAAAATTAATAATAGTATCTATCTGATCGGTGGTAACAAAAAAGAGAATATAAAAGACATACTTTCAGAATATGTGACTTATAATCCGGCTGTTGAATACTCCATCATCGATGATACCAATCATCTTCCTCATCTGGAGAAGCCGGCAGACTTTCTTTCTAATGTGAATACCTTCTTTGCATAATATAACATCTTTACAAGAGTAACTGCTGGCTGCCGGGAAATTCAGCGTTTTTCGATCCGCTGTTTCCCGGCAGTCTTTCTATGCCCGATAATTCAATCCCTGGACAGAAATCCGTTCTTCTACTGATTCAATTCTACAGAGGTTCTTTTCCGGGAAGCCCCGCTTTTCTTGGATATTTCTCGGGTGTATTTTTTTCTTTCTTCACTTTCACTAGTTTTCTGTACATCTGGGATCCCGGAAGATAAAAATCAACAACAGTTTCCAGTCTTCCTCCTAATACCTTTAAGGCCTTATCCCCGGCTTCCAGTTCTTTTTCCACATCCGAGGATTTATATGAGATAAAATATCCACCTTTCCTGACAAATGGAAGACAATACTCGGCCAGAGTCGAAAAATTAGCCACGGCCCGTGAGACACAGAAATCATAGTTTTCCCGAAATTCTCTCTGCCTTCCATAATCCTCCGCCCTGCCGTGAACCGCCTCTACCTCCGAAAGGTTCAGCTCGCTGACTACCTGCTGAAGAAATCTGATCCTCTTGTTCAGGGAATCAAGAAGGGTCACCTTCATATCAGGAAAAGCAATCTTTAAGGGGATACCGGGAAATCCGGCTCCTGTGCCCAGATCCAAAATCCGGGCCTCTTCCAGCTCCCCCGCAGAAACCGCCTTCACCAGCGACAGACTGTCCAAAAAATGCTTTGTCACCACTTCATGAAGCTCTGTGATGGCGGTCAGATTCATCATCTTGTTCCACTCTGTCAGAAGCTCATAATACCGGTAAAATCCATCCATCTGACTGCCTGACAGTTCAACAGACAGCTCCTTTGCACCCTGTCTCATCAAATTATCAAACTCTTCTCTCACAGTCCGTCACTCCCTTCTTCCACGCCGGCTCTGCTCCAGATGTACCAGAAGCACCGAGATGTCCGCCGGCGACACTCCCGATATTCTGGATGCCTGCCCGATGGACATAGGCTTGAACTGGTTTAATTTCTGAACTGCCTCCTTTCGGAGACTGTTAACCGTACTGTAATCAAAATCCACACTCAGCTTTCTGGACTCCAGTTTCTTAAACTGTGCCACCTGCTGTTTCTGACGTCGGATATAGCCTTCATACTTTATATTTATGTTAACCTGTTCTGCTGTATCCTCCAGTAAATCAGGCATTTTTTCATCAATCTCAGTTAACATAAAATAGTCAAGTTCCGGCCTTCTCACCAGTTCGGCCAGAGTAGCCCCTGTCTTTAACTCTGTGCTTCCATGGGCTCTGAGGAAATTCTGAACTCTCTCACTGGCTCCGATGTTCGTATTTTCCAGTCTCTCCACTTCTGCCAGGATATCTTTTTCCTTCCGAACAGTTCTCTCATACTCCTCATCACTCACGAGACCGATCTCATGACCGATGGCACGGAGACGCAGGTCCGCATTATCCTGCCGGAGAAGAAGACGATATTCTGCCCTGGAAGTCATCATCCGGTAAGGCTCATGATTCTCTTTTGTCACCAGATCGTCGATCAGGACTCCGATGTAGGCCTGAGACCTGTCAAGAACATACTGTTTTCTTCCCAGCAGCTTCATAGCTGCATTTACACCTGCCATGAATCCCTGAACCGCCGCTTCCTCATATCCGGAACTTCCGTTAAACTGGCCCCCGCTGAACAGCCCCTCAATGGCCTTAAATTCCAGCGTCGCCTTAAGCTGCAGGGAATTAATACAGTCATACTCGATCGCGTAGGCGTTTCTCACGATCTTTACATTTTCAAGACCCGGAACCGTCTTGTACATGGCATGCTGGACATCCTCCGGCAGAGAACTGGACATGCCTCCCAGATACATCTCATTTGTATATAATCCCTCGGGTTCAATAAACACCTGATGTCTTTCCTTATCGGGAAATTTTACTACCTTGTCCTCGATAGAAGGGCAGTATCTGGGACCGGTTCCCTCGATAGCCCCGGAGAACAATGGAGAACGATCCAGATTGGCCCGGATGATCTTATGTGTCTCCTCGTTCGTGTAAGTAAGCCAGCAGGATACCTGATCCTTCTGTATGGATTCCGGATCTGTGGAAAAAGAGAAAGGTACAATCCTCTTATCACCCAACTGTTCCTCCATCCTGGAGAAATCGATGCTTCGTTTATCCACTCTGGCCGGGGTCCCTGTCTTAAAACGAAACATCTCCACCCCGTTGGCTTTCAGGGAATCTGTCAGATGGGTGGCCGCCTGAAGGCCGTTGGGACCTGTAGGATTGCTGACATCCCCGTAGATACATCTGGCATTCAGATAAGTTCCTGTAGCCAGAATCACTGCCCTGCTGTGATACACGGCGCCGGACAGGGTTTTTACTCCCTGTATCTTCCCGGCCTCCACCAGAATCTCCGACACCTCCGCCTGTCGTATGGTCAGATGGTCCGTGTTCTCCAGGGTTTTTCTCATCTGCCTCGTATATTCCTGTTTATCGGCCTGAGCTCTCAGGGAGTGTACGGCAGGACCTTTTGATTCATTTAACATCTTTGACTGGATAAATGTCTTGTCAATATTTTTGCCCATCTCTCCACCGAGAGCATCCAGCTCCCGTACCAGATGGCCCTTGGAACTTCCTCCTATATTGGGGTTGCAGGGCATAAGAGCGATACTGTCCACGCTGACCGTAAACATGATCGTCTCCAGCCCAAGTCTGGCACAGGCCAGAGCCGCCTCACATCCTGCATGTCCACCGCCTGCTACCACCACGTCATATGTTTCTTCCAAATAAGGCATGACTTTTGTCTCCTTCTACTTTCCTGTACAGAATCTGCCGAATATTTCATCGATCAGGTCCTCTTCCACCGCTTCTCCTATAATCGTCCCCAGCTGTTCATAGGCATCCATAAGATCAATGGAATAAAAATCTTCCGGCATTCCTGAATCGATGCTTTCCATAACCATCTTAAGGCTGCGGCAGCTTTCCGTCAATGCTGTTTTATGGCGGACGCTGGTAATATAAATCTGATCGTTAAAATCGATCTCTCCCTCATAAAACATGGACTTGACCTGATCCTCCAGCTCATCGATGCCGGTTCCTTCCTTTGCGGAGATGCCGATGATGGGATATTCTGTAAGTTTTATCAGATCCTCTGCACCCACCACTGCCGGCAGATCGGTCTTGTTCAGAAGGATCACCGCCTTCTGTCCTTTTATCATCTCCATAATATGCCTGTCGTTGTCATCCAGGGGAACGGAAGAATCCACCACATAGATGATCAGATCTGCTGACTCCGCCGCATTTTTTGCTCTTGTCACTCCGATCTGTTCCACCACGTCGCTCGTATTCCTGATCCCTGCCGTATCCACTACATTAAGGCTGATCCCCTCCAGTTGGATCTGTTCTTCCAGAATATCCCTGGTAGTCCCTGCGATATCCGTGACAATGGCTCTCTCTTCTCCCAGAAGAACATTCATCAAAGAAGACTTGCCCGCATTGGGCTTGCCCAGAATCACGGTCCGAATCCCTTCCTTCATCACTCTCCCGTTGTCGGCAGAATCAAGAAGCTTCTCCGTCTCCTCTATAACAGGCTTAAGGATCTGTCTCAAACGGTCCGGATATCCGTCCAGAGAGATATGTTCCGGATCATCCAGGGCAGACTCGATAAAAGCGATCTCATAGAGGATCTTCGCTCTCAGCTCTCTTATTTTTCCGGAGACCTTTCCGTTCAGCTGACTCACCGAACTTTTCAGGGCATATTGATTCCGGGCATTGATCACATCCATGACCGCCTCGGCCTGGGACAGATCCATTCTTCCGTTTAAAAATGCCCTCTTCGTAAATTCTCCCGGCTCTGCCGGCCTTGCTCCATACCGGATCACGGTCTCAAGGATCTTTTTCATCACCAGAATTCCTCCATGACACTGGATCTCTATGGTATCCTCTGCCGTATAGCTGTGAGGTCCCTTCATCACGAGAACCATGACCTCGTCCACGATCTCTCCCCTGTCACAGATATGTCCGTAAAAAACCTTGTGGGATTCCTGACCCGGATTCCACAGATGGCTCTCTTCGTCATCTGACCTGTATTTTCTGAAGATCTGATCTCCAATGGAAAATGCTTCATCCCCGCTGACTCTGATGATACCGATCCCCGAACTGCTCATGGCCGTAGCGACAGCTGCGATGGTGTCCGTATTCCTCATATCTCCCATCCTTCCTATAATCAAGTAAGACGGAGAAATTCTTCCCCGTCTTACTGACTGTTCCATACTTATGATAATCTTATTCCTGTTCCTGGCTGTGGCTCTGAGACTGATTCTGACCGTGGTTCCTTCTTCCCTCTCTCCTGCCTTTTTCTTCTCTCTTAAGAGAGATCACCACATGGCGGAAAGGATCTTCTCCTTCGCTTCTAGTAACCACGTATCTGTCGCTCTGAAGAGCCGCATGGATGATTCTTCTCTCATAGGGATTCATGGGCTCCAGAGACACGCTTCTCCTGGTTCTCTTTACCTTATAAGCGATATTTCTGGCCAGAGTTTCCAGAGTTTCTTTTCTTCTCTCCCTGTAGTTCTCCGTATCCAGCTTCACTCTCACATAGCCGTCGCATTCCTTATTTACCACAAGGCTGGTAAGGTACTGAAGAGAATCCAAGGTCTGTCCTCTCTTGCCGATCAGGATGCCCATGTCTGCACCGGACATATTTACGGTCATCTCCCGGTCTTTCTCATCAAATACCGTATCCACAGTCACATCCATGGACATGGCTGCAAACACCTGCTTTAAAAACTCTTTGGCTGCTTTCTCGCAGGCTTCCACATCGATCTTTTTGGCTGATTTCTTCTCTTCCGATTCCCCAACTGTCTCCTTCTCCTGTTCCGCTTCCTGCACAGGGGGCACAGAAGGTTTGGGGTTCTGTCTGTATACAGCTTTGGACGCCTGTCTGGTCTCATCCCTTGTATCGGAAGCAGCCTCTTCTTTCTGAGCCTTCTGGGAGTTCTTCTGCTGATTTTTCTGCTTGTTTTTCTGAGAATTTTTCTTGGGTGCCTGTGTTTCTCTGGGCGGCTGTTCTCTGGGAGTCTCTTTTTTCTTTTCCTTCACAGGCTCTTCGGAGACGGTCTCAATCCTGCCGGAAGTGAGGAATGCTTCCAGGTCGTCGTCTTCTTTTTTCTTCTTTGCCCTGATCACCACATTCTTACCAAAAAAACCTAAAAATCCGGAACTTCCCTTCTCTATCACTTCATAATCCAGATTATCGCTGGTAGTTCCCAGTTCAATCAAAGCTTTGGTAATGGCCTCATCCAAAGTCTTTGCAGTTACGGTAATCATATTCATAGGTCCCCTCCTATTTGTTGTGCTTCTCGTTATACTTCTGCACCATATTGGCCTTGGCCGCCAGACTGCCCGGTTTGGCATCCTTGTTATAGTAGGCAGTTGACTCTTTGGCCAGCTCCTTTGACTTGGCTACCTTGGCTGCCCTGGCCGTTTCCTCCTTCTTTTCCGCTTCCTGAAGCTTCTTTAAGGTTTCGGAGGCCTTCAAGTTCACTTTCTCAGGCGGAAGTCCTTTCCTGGCACGCTTTCTGTTGGCCTTCTCCACATTCTGTCTGATCAGTTCATCTACATCTACTTTTTTCAGATAGGCATTAACGCCCAGCTGCTGTACTACCTGCAGGATACTGCTGGCCACCCAGTAGAGTCCGATGCCCAGAGGGAAGGTAAAACAGAATACTACAGACATCAGCGGCATATAGATGTTCATGGATTTCATCATGGCAGCGCTGGGGTTCTCTTCATCGCTCATCTGAGGCTGTGCGGCAGTCATCAGTTTGGTGCTGTACCACTGAGTCAGACCGGACAGAACGGGGATCATAAACGCAATGAAGGCCGTAATCATGGCCACATCAGAACTGCCTGTCAAAAACTCCTTCAACACATTAAAGGGAGTGTAGGTAATATTCATGGTCCAGAACTGCTGCATCCCGTTAATAGCCTGGATCACGTTCTCTCCTGCAGAGGTCACAACCTGGGAAATATCGGGAAATGCTCCTGCCAGCTGTTCCCACTGCTTGTCCGTCAGCTTATAGAGAAGATCAACCACCTTGTCCATATTGGTATAATCCGCATTGGCCAGGTTATGAGTCTCAGCCAGACTGGTAAATACCTCAGATGAGGCAAACCCCGCCGGCAGCTTCTCTATGATATGGTCAAAATAAGTTCTCACAGAACCTGCATAGGCCGGAATGTTATACATAACCCGGTACAGTGCAAACATGATGGGAAGCTGGATGAGCATGGGCAGACAGCCGCCGGTCATGGAAGTGCCGTATTTGTCATATACTGCCTTTGTCTCAACATTCATCCTCATCATGGAATCATTATCGTTTTTGCCTTTATACTTTTTCTGAATAGCCTGAAGCTCCGGCTGCATCACAGCCATAAGCTTACTGGATTTCTGCTGCTTCAGAGTAAGAGGAAGCATGAGAAGCTTCATCACGATGGTAAACAAGATAATACAGAGACCGATGTTCATGATTCCAAAGGTACTGGTAAACCTGAACAGCGCCTCCATGATCCAACCCAGAATCTGGGCAAAGGGACCCAGGATCCCCCCTGTCTTTGTCAGAACTAATAAATCCAATGAACTACCTCCTCGTCATTACGGAACTGGATCATAACCGCCCTCCGCCCACGGATGACACCGAAGGATCCTCCTGATGGACAGCCACAGACCTTTTACTACGCCGTACTTCTGAAGCGCCTCAATGGCGTATTGAGAGCACGTAGGCGTGTAGATACAGTGATATCTTACTTTCAGAGGGGATAAAAAAATCTGATACCCTCTGATACACATGATCAGTATCTTTTTTATCATGATCAATCACTTCGATTCTCTTATAATGTTATGCAGTCCGCACAAGTGCCTGTATGCACTTTCAATTTTTTTGTAATCTGAAGCTGCGGCCGCCGCCCTGGCAACCACGATGATGTCTAATCCGGAATTCGTCTTCTCTCTGTGTAATCGAAAGCTTTCCCTTACTAACCGGGTAACCCTGTGTCGTACCACACTGTTGCCCACTTTTTTGCTGACAGAGATCCCGATGCGGGTCTCGTCTCTGCCCGTCTCATAAACATACATGACAAGCAGTTTATTGGCATAGGATTTTCCGTTCTTATAAACGGTCTGAAAATCGCTGTTCTTTTTTACGGAAGGAAATCTTCTCATGAAACCTCCTCTGCCCCGTGTACAATCGGGCAGAGAAGGATTTTTCCCCTGCCCGCCGCGCGTCCCCCATGCCGCCGACAGACGGTAATCGTATTTTGGAGGCCTGCGCATAAAAGAAAAGGCCACAATCTCTTGCGGCCTGGTTCATTAAGCAGATAATCTTGCTCTTCCTTTTCTTCTTCTGGCAGCTAACACTTTTCTTCCGCCCGAAGTACTCATTCTGGCTCTGAAACCATGAACTTTTGCTCTCTGTCTTCTCTTCGGCTGAAATGTCATCTTCATATCGCAGGCACCTCCTCTTTATCTTAAACTCTCATAAGCATATTTAGACAATTCTAAATTAAACATCTTCTCAATTATAAAGAAGGAATTCCCTAAAGTCAAGCACTTTTCGCAAAATATGGTACTGTCTTCAGCAATACCTTTCCCATAATCCCAACCATGACGGCTGCAGCCACGGCTTCGGGAATCCCGGAGCCTGTAACAGTGACCATGATCATTCCCCACACCGCATCCACGGCCACACTCCTGGCCTGTGCATACTGAGAAGCCAGAAGAATGTAGATGCTTCCCATAACAAACACCGTATTGGTGAGAGCTCCGGCAAATCCCACGACCGACAGTGCCACCGTCTGATTCACCCTGCATCTCTTGAGACCGATCCACAGCCATCCGGAAACCACCCCGATCATCACTCTGCATCCCACTGAGATCCACAGAGCCTTCAAAGCTCCCGGAATTCCCGTCATGCTCATGAACGGGGAAAATGCAAAAGATAACAATGTAGGCGCCATAGTGTTGCTGATCAGAGAACATACTCCGAAAACTCCTCCCATTATGGCTCCTGCCCCGGGTCCGAGGATAACGGCTCCCAGGATCACCGGGATGTGAACAGTTGTTGCCTTAATAATAGGAAGATGGATCATCCCCAGAGGCGTGTTGGCCAGAAGAATCACCACAGCCGCCATAAGTGCAACACTGGTCAAGTAACGTGTGTCTTTTTTTCTGCTTTTCATCTTTCTTTTTCCTCCTGCTACTGTTCTTTTATAAGATACAATGCATTACATGTGGATTATATAAAACACAGATTCCTTCGTCAATAGGATTTTTCCCCATTTCCCAGGATGAATCAGGACACTTATCCACATATTGTTGATAACTTGTGGATAAGTGTCTGGATTTATCCTGATTTTTTCACAGACAGCCTGATTTTTTTCGGTATTTCCCATATTTGTTCTTTGTTGAAAACCTCCGTTTTCCCTGATCCCACTCTGTGGATAACCAGTTCTTCAAAACCCGTTTTCCCGAAAGTTACACACATTTTCCACAACTTATCCACACAAATTTTCTATTTTCATTGAAAAATTCAGTTTCCTATTGTAAAATAGGAGTAGTTTGGGTAAGTGTGCGCGAAGATAAATTCATGTCAGGAGACAAATTATGCTTGAACAATTATTACAACAATGGGATGATATCCTGCTTTATCTGAAGGAGGAGCATGAACTTTCAGATGTGTCCTTTAAGACATGGCTCCAACCATTGAAGCTTTATTCAGTAGAAGGCAATACTGTCAGCATTTTGACTCCGGATGCCAATATTGTCAGTTATATCAGAAAAAAGTACGGTTTTTTCATCCAAATAGCTATAGAGGAAGTGACAGGATTTTCATGTGAGCTGGAATTTATCACAGAGAATTCCATCAAAAACTCGGAGAGGGACAGATCCGAGAAACAGCTGATCCGGACCGGCGCCTCCGATGTGAGCCAGTCTGCCCTTCAGACTGCCAACTTAAATCCCCGCTACACATTTGACACCTTTGTCGTGGGAGCCAACAACAATCTGGCTCATGCGGCCGCCCTTGCCGTGGCCGAATCTCCCGGCGAGGTATACAATCCTCTCTTTATCTACGGAGGAGTGGGACTCGGAAAGACCCATCTGATGCACTCCATTGCTCATTTTATCCTGAAAAACAACAAGGATGCCAAGATTCTGTATGTGACATCAGAGAAATTTACCAATGAGCTGATCGATGCCATCAGGAACAAGAACAATATCACAACCACCGAATTCCGGGAAAAATACAGAAACAACGATGTGCTGCTCATCGACGATATACAGTTTATTATCGGCAAGGAGAGTACTCAGGAGGAATTTTTCCACACATTTAATACCCTGTATGAGTCCAAAAAGCAGATCATCATATCCTCGGATAAACCGCCCAAAGATATTGAGACCCTGGAGGAACGCCTTCGTTCCAGATTTGAATGGGGCCTGACCGTGGATATCCAGTCGCCGGACTATGAGACCCGCATGGCCATCCTCCGGAAAAAAGAAGAACTGGAAGGCTACAACATTGACAATGAAGTGATCAAATACATTGCCACCAACATCAAATCCAACATCCGAGAACTGGAAGGAGCCCTGACAAAGATCGTCGCTCTGTCCAAACTGGATCATAACAAAGAGATCAACATCGCCCTGGCGGAGGAGGCCCTAAAAGACATTATCTCCCCCAATGCCCAGCGCAAGATCACTTCAGACCTGATCATCCAGGTGGTCGCCGACCATTTCGGCCTGACTCCTCTGGATATCGCCTCCCAGAAGAGGAGCAAGAACATCGCTTATCCCAGGCAGATCTGTATGTATCTCTGTCAGGATATCATGGGGATTCCTCTTCAGGAGATCGGCAGACTGCTGGGAGGAAGGGATCATACTACCATCATCCATGGCAGAGACAAGATAGCCGCCGACTTAAAGACCAATGAGAGCACTGCCAACACCATCGAGATCCTGAAAAAGAAACTTAACCCACAATAAGCTGTGGACATCCTGTTGAATCTCTGTGGATAACCGATGCAGATTTTTCGTCCGTTTCCACACTGTGGATAAAGAACCTGAATCTGTTAATGATTCTCAACCTTTTCCACATGGTTCTTAACACCTGTTTTTCCTTTATTTTCACAGCAATTCTCAGGGTTTACACAAATCCACAGGCCCTACTACGAATGCTACGAAAAAGAACTATTTATTTCTTTCTATAGAGCGCCATCAACGGCAAAGGAGTTATTAACATTTATGAAGCTGACATTTAAAAAAGAGAATTTAATGAATGGCATCAACATCGTTTTAAAAGCAGTATCATCCAAGACCACCATGCCCATCCTGGAATGCATCCTGTTGGATGCATCGGCTGACACCATCAAACTGACTGCCAATGACATGGAACTGGGCATCGAGACCACAGTAGAAGGGGAAATCCTGGAAAGAGGCAAAGTCGCCCTTGAGGCAAAGCTGTTTTCCGAGTTTATCAGAAAACTTTCCGGAGGAGACTCCCCCGTCACCATCGAATCTGACGACAAATTCAAAACTACCATCAGATGGGGAACTTCCGTATTCCATATCCAGGGAAAGGATGGAGAAGAATTCCCCTACCTTCCCTATATAGAGAAGGATCACCATATCAGCCTTTCTCAGTTTACCCTGAAAGAAGTCATCCGTCAGACCCTGTTCTCCATCTCTGTCAATGACAGCAACAAGATGATGACAGGCGAATTGTTCCAGGTAGACGGATATACTCTGAAAGTAGTATCTCTGGACGGACACAGGATGTCTATCAGAAAAATTACCCTGAAAGACCGGTATGATGATATAAAAGTCATCGTTCCTGGCAAGACTCTCAGTGAAATCAGCAAGATCCTGGGCGGCGACAATGAGAGTGAAGTGCTGATTTATTTCAGCAAAAACCACATTCTCTTTGAGTTCGATGACACGGTAGTGATCTCCAGGCTCATTGAAGGAGAATATTTCCGCATCGAACAGATGCTCTCCAGCGACTACGAGACAAAGGTCTCCGTCAATAAGAGAGAATTTCTGGACAATATCGACAGAGCCAGCATCCTGATCCGGGAAAACGACAAAAAGCCTATTATCCTGAACATCACCGATGATCTGATGCAGATGAAGATGAATTCCAGTTTCGGTTCCATGAATTCGGATGTTACCATCCATAAGACAGGAAAGGATATTATGATCGGTTTTAATCCCAAATTTCTTATGGATGCTCTCCGGATCATCGACGAAGAGGAAGTTGATCTTTATATGATGAATCCAAAGTCTCCATGTTTTATCAAGGACCCGGAGGAAAGCTATATTTACCTCATCCTGCCTGTGAATTTCAATGCGGCATCCGTTTAGGAGGAACTTATGGAGATCATAAAACTGAGAGACGATTATATAAAACTGAGTCAGGCCCTGAAAGCGGCGGGTCTGGCGGAATCAGGCGTGGATGCGAAATATGCAGTCCTTGATGGGAAAGTCACGGTCAACGGGGAAGTCGAATATCAGAGAGGTAAAAAGCTTCATGCCGGCGACATCGTAAGCTATCAGGGAGAGACCATAAGGATTGAAGCCTAGATGATCATAGAATCCATTGAATTAAAAAATTACAGAAACTATGAGCGCCTACATATGGATTTCAGTTCCGGCACCAATATCCTTTATGGGGACAACGCTCAGGGAAAAACCAATATTCTTGAAGCAGTCTATGTGTGCAGCACTACTAAATCCCACAGAGGAAGCAAAGACAGGGAGATGATCCGTTTTGGCGAAGAGGAATCTCACATAAAGCTGAATGTGAGAAAATCCGGAGTGCCCTGCCGCATAGACATGCATCTGAAAAAGAACAAAGCCAAGGGAATCGCCGTCAACGGCGTTCCTATCAGAAAAGCCAGTGAACTTTTTGGAATCGTCAATGTGGTTTTTTTTTCACCGGAGGACTTAAATATCATAAAAAACGGTCCTTCGGAGAGAAGGCGATTTCTTGATCTGGAGTTATGTCAACTTGACAAAGTATATGTCCACAATCTTGTTCAGTACAACAAGGTTCTTCTCCAGAGAAACAGGTTGTTAAAAGAGCTGAATTTCCGCCCGGAATACGAAGAAACACTGGATATATGGGATATGCAGCTGGTTCAGTACGGGAAAGAACTGATCCTGTGCCGTCATAAATTTGTGGAACAGCTCAATGAAATCGTGAAAAAGACTCACAGCCAGCTGTCCGGCGGACAGGAGGAGCTGCTCCTTGCATATGAGCCCAATGTGGATGGAAGCCAGTTTGAACAGCGTCTCTCTCAGAACCGGACCATGGACAGGAAGCTGAAAACTACCAATACAGGTCCCCACAGAGATGATATTAATTTTCTGATCAATGGCATCGATATCAGAAAATTCGGCTCTCAGGGGCAGCAGAGGACCGTGGCCCTCTCTCTGAAACTGGCGGAGATCGATCTGGTAAAACAGATCGTAAAGGATTATCCCGTACTTCTGCTGGATGATGTGCTGTCAGAACTTGACAGAGGACGGCAGCAGCAGCTTCTGTCAGGGATCGATCAGATTCAGACCATGATCACATGTACGGGTCTTGATGATTTTGTAGATCACAGATTTCCTGTAGATAAGATATATAAAGTGGTAAAAGGAAAAGTGACGGCGGAGAATTAGAAGACCGCCTTCAGGACATTGCAAAAAAAGAAGGAAAGAAGGAGGAACCTATGGGTACGGAGTACGGAGCAGATCAGATACAAATATTAGAAGGGCTGGAAGCCGTCAGAAAAAGGCCCGGCATGTATATAGGCAGCACCTCGGCCAGAGGACTTCATCATCTCGTATATGAAATCGTAGACAACTCTGTAGATGAAGCTCTGGCAGGATTTTGTACGGAAATAGAAGTACAGATCAATGAAGATAATTCCATAACCGTGACGGATAACGGCCGGGGAATCCCGGTAGACATCCAGAAAAAAGCAGGGCTCCCGGCAGTAGAAGTCGTATTTACCGTCCTCCACGCCGGCGGCAAGTTCGGCGGCGGCGGATATAAGGTTTCCGGCGGCCTTCACGGAGTAGGAGCATCTGTTGTCAACGCTCTGTCAGAGTGGCTTGAGGTAAATATCTATAAAGATGGAAAGATCTATCATCAGAGGTATGAGAGGGGAAAAGCAGTCAGTTCACTGGAGGTGGCAGGCACATGCGCCTCAGATCTCCACGGCACTCAGGTGATCTTTCTTCCTGACAGGGAGATTTTTGAGGAGACGGTGTATGACTACGATACTCTCCGGATCCGTCTTCAGGAGACCGCTTTTCTGACCAAGGCCCTGAAGATCACTCTGAAGGACGACAGAGAAGAAAAGAGAGAAAAGATCTTCCACTATGAAGGCGGAATCAAAGAATTTGTCACCTATCTGAATAAGGGAAAGGTGCCCCTCTATGATCAGGTAATATACTGTGAGGAAACTCGGGACAAGGTCTACGTGGAAGTTTCCATGCAGCACAATGATTCTTATACGGAAAATATCTATACTTTTGTCAACAACATCAATACTCCCGAAGGCGGCACCCATCTGACCGGTTTCAGGAATGCTCTGACCAAGACCTTTAACGATTACGCAAGAAAGAACAAGCTGCTGAAAGACAGTGAACCTTCCTTAAGCGGGGAAGATATCAGGGAAGGTCTCACTTCCATCATCAGCGTCAAGATAGAAGAACCTCAGTTTGAGGGACAGACCAAGCAGAAGCTGGGCAACAGCGAGGCCAGACTGGCAGTAGATTCTGTGGTCAGTGAACAGCTGACTTATTTTCTGGAGCAGAATCCGGCCGTGGCCAAGGCCATGTGCGAGAAATCTATCCTGGCCCAGAGAGCCAGGGCGGCAGCCAGGAAGGCAAGAGACCTGACCAGAAGAAAAACGGCTCTGGAAAACATGACTCTGCCGGGCAAGCTGGCCGACTGTTCCAACAAGGATCCCGAAAAATGTGAGATCTACATCGTGGAGGGAGATTCGGCAGGCGGTTCTGCCAAGACTGCCCGGTCCAGGGATACTCAGGCCATCCTTCCTCTTCGGGGTAAGATCCTCAATGTGGAGAAGGCCAGGCTGGACAAGATCTACGGCAATGCGGAGATCAAAGCCATGATCACTGCCTTCGGAACAGGAATCCATGAAGACTTTGATATCTCAAAACTGAGATACAACAAGATCATCATCATGACCGATGCGGATGTTGACGGCGCCCATATCAGTACCCTGCTCCTCACATTCCTCTACCGGTTTATGCCGGAGCTGATCAGGCAGGGACATGTGTATCTGGCTCAGCCTCCTCTCTATAAGATTGAGAAGAACAAGAGAATATGGTATGCCTACAGTGACGGGGAACTGAACGATATCTTAAAGGAGATCGGCAGGGACAATAACAACAAGATTCAGAGATATAAAGGTCTTGGCGAGATGGATGCGGAACAGCTCTGGGAGACCACCATGGATCCGGAGCGCCGGATCCTGCTCCGGGTGAATATGGATGACGATGTAATCTCCGAGCTGGACCTGACTTTCACGACGCTTATGGGAGATCAGGTAGAGCCCAGACGTGAATTTATCGAAGCCAACGCCAGGTATGTAAAGAATCTTGATATCTAAAATCGGAGGAAACTATGGAACCTAATGTATTTGATAAGATTCATGACATCGATCTGAAAAAGACCATGGAGAAATCCTACATCGATTACGCCATGAGCGTGATCGCTTCCCGGGCTCTTCCCGATGTAAGAGACGGTCTCAAGCCGGTTCAGAGAAGAGTTCTTTATTCCATGATCGAGCTGAACAATGGTCCCGACAAGCCTCACAGAAAGTGCGCCCGTATCGTAGGCGATACCATGGGTAAATACCATCCCCATGGAGACAGTTCCATCTACGGAGCACTGGTAAATATGGCTCAGGAGTGGTCCACCCGTTATCCTCTGGTTGACGGACACGGTAATTTCGGCTCCGTAGACGGAGACGGAGCTGCGGCCATGCGATATACAGAGGCAAGGCTGAGCAGAATCTCCATGGAACTGCTGTCCGATATCGGCAAAGATACCGTGGATTTTGTTCCCAACTTTGACGAGACAGAGAAGGAACCCACAGTACTTCCATCTCGTTACCCCAATCTTCTGGTCAACGGAACCTCCGGCATCGCCGTCGGCATGGCCACCAACATCCCTCCTCACAATCTGAGGGAGGTCATCGCCGCTGTGGTGAAGATCATTGATAATCAGATCAATGAAGACAGAGACACATCCATCGAAGAGATCATGGAGATCGTAAAGGGTCCCGACTTTCCTACGGGAGCCACCATCATGGGAAAGAGAGGCATCGAGGAGGCTTACCGGACAGGCCGCGGAAAGATCAGGGTCCGGGCCGTGTCGGATATCGAGAGCCTTCCCGGCGGAAAGAGCCGTATCGTTGTCACGGAGATCCCTTATCTGGTCAACAAGGCCAGGCTTATAGAGAAGATCGCGGAACTGGTGAAGGACAAAAGAGTGGACGGGATCACGGATCTGCGGGATGAATCCGACAGAGAAGGGATGCGGATCGTCATCGAGGTCCGCCGTGATGCCAATGCCAACGTGATCCTCAACCAGCTGTACAAACATACTCAGCTCCAGGATACCTTCGGAGTGATCATGCTGTCTCTGGTCAATAATGAACCCAAAGTCCTGAATCTTCTGCAGATGCTCAGGCTGTATCTGGAACATCAGAAGGATGTGGTAACCCGCCGTACCAGATACGATTTAAACAAGGCAGAAGAACGGGCTCATATTTTGGAAGGTCTGCTCATCGCCCTGGACAACATCGACGAGGTGATCCGGATCATCCGCGGTTCTCAGACAGTTCAGATCGCCAAGCAGCAGCTGATGGAGCGTTTCGGATTAAGCGATGCCCAGTCTCAGGCCATCGTGGATATGCGTCTGAGAGCTCTTACCGGTCTGGAGAGAGACAAGCTGGAGTCAGAATACAGGGAACTTCAGGCCAAGATAGCGGAGTTGAAGGCAATCCTGGCAGACGAGAAAAAACTTTTGGGAGTTATCAGAGAAGAGATCGGTCTGATCTCCGACAAGTACGGGGATGACAGGAGGACTTCCATCGGATTTGATGAGTTTGACATGTCTATGGAAGATCTGATCCCCAATGACGACACGGTAGTGGCCATGACCCGTCTGGGATACATTAAGCGGATGTCTCCTGACAATTTCAAGAGCCAGAACCGGGGAGGCAAGGGAATCAAAGGCATGCAGACCATCGAGGAGGACTACATCGAAGATCTGATCATGACCAAGAATCACAATGATATCATGTTCTTTACCAACACCGGCCGGGTATACCGCCTGAAAGCCTACGCTATCCCGGAGGCAAGCCGCACGGCCCGGGGCACAGCCATTATCAATCTTCTTCAGATGATGCCGGGGGAGAAGATCACGGCTATCGTCTCCATGAAAGAATATAATGACGACCATTATCTGTTTATGGCTACCAAATACGGTATGGCCAAAAAGACTCCCATGAGAGAGTACTCCAATGTACGGAAAAACGGTCTTCAGGCTATTGTTCTGAGAGAAGGCGACGAACTGATCGAGGTAAAAGCCACTGACGATACAAAAGACATCTTTATGGTCACCAAAAAAGGACAGTGCATCCGTTTCCATGAATCCGACGTCCGCGTCACCGGCCGTGTGTCCATGGGCGTTATCGGAATGAAACTGGATGAGGACGATGAAGTGATCGGCATGCAGATGGATTCTCAGGGAGAGACTCTTTTAGTAGTATCTGCCAACGGAATCGGCAAGAGGACGGACATCAGCGAGTTCCCGGTTCAGAAGAGAAGCGGGAAAGGCGTCCGCTGTTATAAGATCGTAGAGAAGACAGGAGATCTGGTAGGCGCCAAGCTGGTACATGAAGACCATGATATCATGATGATTACCAACGAGGGGATCATCATCCGCATCAGCGTCGGAGATATCTCCATTATCGGAAGAAATACTTCCGGAGTAAAACTGATGAACATTGACCCCGATTCCAGCACTTACATCGCCAGCATCGCAAAGGTAAGAGACAGCAGCAGTAAAGATGAATCGGAAGAAGAGATCGAAGAGGGGGAAATTCCTGAATCAGTTTAAAATCAAGTTTCTTCAGTGATTACAGAAAAGTCGGGCCGCAGCCCGACTTTTCTGTGGATGAAACCTGTTTTACTCCAGATTCAGTTTTTTCGATAACATATAGTCCGAGACAAGATAAAATCCTACTGTAGTGATAATACCGAAGATCAGGGAATAAAGCATGTATCCGCTGAGTGTAAAATCCTGATAAAGACTGGAGACCCCGGTCATGATAATAGCAATGGTATTGATAATCTGCGTTGCTATGGAGATGCCGATATAAGCCAGAATCGCCCCCAGGATCCTGTGATTTTTCCACTGCTGTCCGATGGCGATACATGCAAAGAACAGGAGAGGACGCTGAAAGCTCTCAACCAATATATTCAGGACAGAATAAATGCCATAAGCAAAGGAATCCATATTCCAGCTGGAAGCGAAATATTTGAAAAAGTACTTAACAGGCAGCTGAGAAAAATGTCCTGTAAAGATCAGAAGGAAGGACAGGCTGATGATCAGGTTTACGACGATCTGCCACATGACGGCAATCAGTGTCTTGGAGCAGATGAGAGTGCTGGTCCTCACAGGAAGCGTGTGGGTCAGATATCCGTCATCACTTACCATGGTCTTATAGAAATCATACACCACAAACACAGAAGTCATCAGGTAGCATGCCACCAGATAGATGACGCAGATTATCAGATAAAACACGGAAAAAATAGCGATCCCTTCTGATAATGCGCTGGTATGCCCGGCAGAATCCAGGACGCTGAGAACGATCTCAAACAGGATCTTACCCACCGCGGCTGCAATAGTATATCCTCCCATAAGGGGAAGAAAAAATCTGTATGTGGAACGAAAATCTTTTTTCAGTAATTTTCCTAACATTGAAATACCTCCCTGAATAATTCATCAACCGATTTTTCATATTGAGCCCGGATATCGTCCACAGAGGACTGGAGAGTGATCACTCCGTTTTTCAAAAAGATAACCTGGTCCAGGACCTGTTCCACATCAGAGATCAGATGGGTGGAGATCAGGATAGACCCCTGTTCGTTATAATTGGTCAGGATGGTCTGAAGGATGTAATCTCTGGCAGCCGGGTCTACTCCTCCGATAGGTTCATCCAGAAGATAAAGATCTGCATTGCGGCTCATGACCAGTATCAGCTGTACTTTCTCTCTGGTTCCCTTAGAAAGAGTCTTCAGCTTCTGTTTTGGAGAAATATCGAGCCTTTGCAGCATCTCATAAGCCTTGTTCCTGTCAAAATTAAGATAAAAATCATGAAACAGGTCGATGATCTGAGATACTTTCATCCAATCGCTGAGATAGTTCTTATCCGGAAGATAGGAGATCCTTGACTTGGATTCCGGTCCTACCGGAAGTCCGCATATGGAGACGGTTCCTGATGTGGGAACCAGAAGACCGGAAGCGATCTTTAAAAGAGTGGTCTTGCCGCTGCCGTTGGGCCCCAGAAGTCCTACAATGTGTCCCGGCTCCACAGTAAGACTGACATCCTGCAGAGCACATAGAGAACCAAATTGTTTTGTGACATGAGAATATTCTAATATCCTGTTCATATGGTCTTCTCCTTTAAAATTTTTTCGATGAGAGCGGTTGTCTGATCCCTGTCATAACCCATCTGTTTCATCTCGTGAAAAAAGGTAAGGATCTTTTCCCTTCCCATGGATTCCTTCATCTCATGGATCATCTCCTCATCTTCGGTAACAAACCGGCCTGTAGTCCTGTGGCTGCAGATCAGCCGGCTCCGCTCCAGTTCCGCCAGAGCCCGCTGCATGGTGTTGGGATTAACGGATGCCTCCGAGGCCAGATCACGGACCGAGGGAAGCTTGCTTCCCGGAGGATACTGTCCGGATATGATCAGGAATCGGACCCTCTCTAACAGCTGGGTGTAAATAGGTCTTCCATTGTCAAAATGCCATGACATAACACCCCTCCTTTATATTAATGTATTAATCGATTAATACAATTATACAATAATCAGATCAATCTGTCAACAGAAAATAAAGAGGTTTTGTTCTTGATTTCAGAGGCTAAATCACGTATGATAAATTTAACAGTCTTTAGACAGGAGGATCCGGATTTGAGGAACATAAAAACAGAAGAAATTAAAAGAAATATCAAAGAAATGTGTATTGAGGCCAATCACATATTATCCCCTGATATGAAAGATGTGTTTGAGAGGGCAGTACAGGAAGAAAATTCTCCTCTGGGAAAAAGGATTCTCGGTCAGCTGGAGGAGAATCTGATCATCGCAGAAGAAGAGATGATCCCCATCTGTCAGGATACGGGGATGGCGGTTATTTTTATGGAAGTGGGCCAGGAAGTCCATATAGAAGGAGGTTCCCTGACCGAGGCAGTGAATCAGGGAGTAAGAGAAGGATATACGGAAGGATTTTTAAGAAAATCAGTCGTGGCAGATCCTCTGGAGAGGATCAATACAAAGGACAATACTCCTGCAATCATCCACTATAATATTGTGGAAGGCGATGGGATCCGGATCACAGTGGCTCCTAAAGGATTCGGAAGCGAGAATATGAGCCGCGTTTTTATGCTGAAGCCGGCAGACGGAATAGAAGGAGTAAAGGAGGCTGTCCTGACAGCGGTAAAAGATGCGGGTCCCAACGCCTGTCCTCCTATGGTAGTGGGAGTGGGGATAGGAGGAACGTTTGAAAAATGCGCCCTCATGGCAAAACATGCCCTTACCCGGAATCTGAAAGAAGAATCTCCCATACCCTATGTAAGAGATCTTGAGAAAGAACTGCTGGAGAAGATCAACGCCCTGGGAATCGGCCCGGGAGGGCTGGGGGGAAAAGTTACGGCCCTGGCCGTTAATATCGAGACTTATCCCACCCATATTGCCGGTCTGCCGGTGGCGGTAAATATCTGCTGTCATGTAAACAGACATGTTCATCGGGTTATTTAAAGGAGGAGACTATGGAACGACATATTCAGGTACCTTTCGGCCGGGAAGAAGCAGAAAAATTAAAAGCCGGCGACTACATATATCTTACGGGAACGATTTATACTGCCAGAGATGCGGCTCATAAAAGGATGCAGGAGGCTCTGGATAAAGGAGAAGAACTTCCATTTTCCGTAGAAGGAAACGTGATCTATTATATGGGGCCGTCTCCGGCCAGAGAGGGACGTCCCATCGGTTCCGCAGGTCCTACTACGGCAAGCCGTATGGACAAATATACGCCTGCCCTTCTTGATCTGGGTCTGAGAGCCATGATCGGAAAGGGAAAGAGGAGCCGGGAAGTGATCGACGGCATCATAAGAAACGGTTCCGTATATCTTGCCGCCGTGGGAGGGGCGGGGGCTCTTCTGTCAAAATGCATTCTTTCCAGTGAAGTGGTCGCCTATGAAGATCTGGGAACAGAGGCTATCCGCCGTCTGGAAATAAAAGAGTTTCCTGTAGTAGTAGTAATCGATTCAGAGGGAAATAATCTGTATGACAGTGTTAAAAACTTATATGACAACAAGGAGGAACCATGAAAAGAATTCTTTTGATGGTCATAACCAATATTCTTCATGTACCTCTGTGGTTTTATCAGATCGATAAAATGGGAAAAAATCGGGATCAGTACAGTGAAGAAGAGCGATATCATTATCTGAGAAAGATATTAAGGAGAGTCAACAGAAGAGGCCGGGTTAAGGTGATGACCTACGGTGTGGAAAATCTCCCCAAGACCAACGGATTTATTATGTTTCCGAATCATCAGGGTTTATTTGATATGCTGGCCATAATAGAAAGCTGTCCGAAACCCATGGGCGTGGTCATTAAAAAAGAGGCGGCAGAATGGATACTGGTAAAGCAGGTGATTCGTGTTCTGGAAGGGATTCCCATGGACCGGTCCGATATCCGTTCTTCCATGGAAATCATCAAGGAGATGGCTGCTCAGGTAAAAAAAGGGAGAAATTTTGTGATTTTTCCGGAAGGGACCAGAAGCCGCAAAGGCAACGAAATTCTGGATTTTAAAGCAGGAACATTTAAAAGCGCGGTAAAAGCAGGCTGTCCGATTATCCCTGTGGCTCTGGTTAACAGCTTTCGTCCTTTCGATATCTCTTCTATTAAAAAGGAAAAAGTTCAGGTTCATTTTCTGAAAGCCATTTATCCGGAACAATATATGGGGTTAAAAACAACCGAGATAGCAGAACTTGTGCATGACAGAATACAGGAAGAGATAAACAAAAATATTTGAAAAAAATATGTAAAAAACGGGTTGACAAGTATAACAAACTCTTGTATAATTGCAACTGCCCCTGAAAACCAGGCGTTTTTTGGAGTAGTACTTTGGAAATATAACACGGAGAAATACTCAAGAGGCCGAAGAGGCGCCCCTGCTAAGGGTGTAGGTCGGGCAACCGGCGCGAGGGTTCAAAT
>Ga0137306_100214_pt1 | contig 92377 bp, 79 predicted proteins | sample Inofroosms_March_FD_97187 | JGI IMG/M metagenome (GOLD analysis project Ga0137306, IMG submission 97187) | Mouse cecal microbial communities from Vienna, Austria - N-Acetylneuraminic and N-Acetylglucosamine D2O microcosms_March | ecosystem: Host-associated > Mammals > Digestive system > Large... | reverse complement strand
AAGTAAAGTGACTGAATGGATGGATGGACTCTCAGGCAGCATTTATACAGGCTTTGTTTGAAAATATCTGCTGGGAAAGTTGAGTTATTAATTTGTTTCAATTGAAACCTTAGTTAGCCACCACGACAGTCACTGCCATCCGCAGCGTTGCCAGGGTGTTCTGTTCCTCATCTACCAGATGGTAAGTGAGAGTACATTCATATGTGCCTGCATCCAGATCCGTATCCAGCTTAATATCTTTCAGATAGCTGCCTACCGGAATAACCGGCGATTCATAGATAATGTTTCCTGTATCGTCCAGCTGCAGATCAAAATAGACAGAATTTGTATTTGCAGTCGAGTTTTCTACATAGGCATTATCCGAAATTGATGTTCCATCCTGAAAGTTCCATGTAGAATTCATCGTCACTTCATAGGTTCCCGGAACCATCGCTTCCTCTCTATTCAGAATCTCCACCGCCATCTCTTCCGCATTTTCCTCATTAATAACCACATTTCTCTTAGACGGCATAGTCGTCTCTTCCAAGTCACTCCCCGTATCGCCGTGCCCTTTTAACAGCAAAATCACGACGACCAAAAGAAGCACAATAATCACTGCACATAAAATCAGCAGCATCCGTGGGGTCTTTTCCTGTCCCTGATTTTCTTTCTTTTCTTCTTTCATATCCTCTAAACCTCCACATTCTGTATCATCACCGGTATCCCCTTCTCCTTACACAATTCCACCACCGAACTCCAATCCCTGTAATACCCATCGCTCAGCGCAATCGCCCGATCCAGATCCGCTGTATCGTCATAGATCCCCCATCTGTCACTTCTATATCTATCCACAATCCCTTCATACTCTTCCCACAGCCCAGGCCTCATGGCCTTAATAGTAGCCTCCATCAGCGGGTGCGGCCTCCACAGCAGTGTCACCTCGTCCCTGTTCTCATGGAACACCCGCAGCACATCCCGTATCTTTGCCAGCATCTTCTCATCATTCTGCAACAGCGCCGACACGCTGGTATTATAGAAGACGACCTTTCTCCAGCTCCCGTCCGGTTTTTCTATGATTCGCTTCCACTCCTCCGGCACCGCCACATCTTCTTTCCTGGTATTCATGACCTTATCCATCTTAGGCGACCCCAACCCCAGAATCTTCTCCTCCCAGTATTTTCTGGAAGCTTCCCCTGCCGCTTTTGTCAATGCTTTGACGTAGGCCTTTTTCATATTTTCAGACTGCACAATGACTTTATCCGCATTAATCACTCCGGGAGTGGTACAGAAGTGGGAGATGCCGTTTACAGCTTCTTCATTTTCCGGATCAATGTCTCCTAAAATGAAATAAACTACATATACTAATTTATCTGTGAACTGTTTTAAATTATTTGAGTAAAAACAGGGCATCACGCTGGTTACAAAATTGTTATTATCATACGGATTATGTATAAAGATAAGGTCAGGGCGTCGGTCTGCAAAGTCATAGGTTTTATAGTCGGTGATGGGGACATAATCGGGATATTGATCTCCTTCATAGTGCATCTCACCAAAACTGCCGTCCGGCTTTTTATCGTAATAGGGGATAGGGATTACATAGGCATCACAGTCCGGATCTTCATCTGCCGCTTTCCATATACTTTCCAGAGAATCCCACATGGAAGCCTTGTATGGCAGAAATACGGCCTCCGAACGGATATGGATGTCGTTTTTGATACTGTTTCCGATCCGGATCAACTCTTTTGCCAGAGTGTTATGTACCTGGTTGCTGTTGATCCCGGCAGACTGTAGGACTTTTTCGTATATCTGATAAAGCACTTCACAGTAATTTTCCAACAGGGAAATGGTGGGAAATCCTTCTCCTTCCATGGCTTCTATCTTTTCTCCCAGACCGATGGCGCAGTTTTGGCACTGTTCCAGCAGTTCCAGGGTCGCAGCCAGGTTTCTTGCATCCAATGTCCTTTTTATGGTTGTGTGGGTCTGCATGAGCAGATCTATGATTTCTTCTGCCTGCCGTTTGTCTGCCCGCGGTTCTTTATATTTCGGGCTGTGTTGGTCTTCTCTTCTGCTTCATAGCCGCATCGGGGGCAGCAAAACTTTCCTTCTTCCCTGACTCCTGCGGCTCCGCAGCTGCTGCACTGGCTGCTGATGTCCTTGCCGAACACCTCCGCCAACTCTATGGACTGCTCTTTGCATTTCTGGGTCAGACGCCTTCGGATATATCCTCTCTGCCACATGGAGACCGAATAATTGATCCTCCGGTTTCCTCCGCCTCTTCTGGGACGGGGCAGCTTCGCCATATAGATGATCTCCGGCTTTTCCGTCTCCAGAAACCGGTTCAGTTCGTGGTTAATGTAGCTGTGAAGCTGTTCCCGCATCCGTCTTTTTCTGGCATTGTATTTCTTTCTTCCCGGGTTGTTTTCCCGGTTGCGGTTGTAGATCCCTGTCTGAAGGCGGATCCAGTCTGCATATTCGATCTGCAATTTCCCCAGTTCTTCACCGTAGCAGTGTCCCTGATCCGTGGTCAGCATAGTGTGAAATCCCACAGCCAAACCCACCTGATTCACATAATCCTCGTGGCTTTGGACGGTCACATCTACAGGAACCTTGATCTCGATTCCTCCCTGCTCCGGCAGCAGTTTCAGGTAGATCTGGCGTGTATAACGATTGTTGTCTGTCAGCGGTATGAAAATCCGCTTCCTTTTTTCTTTCATGGCAATGTAGATCCCATGGTCTTCATAGCGATATGCTTTCTCGGACAGGGAAAACCCGTCGGCCGAATCGGTATGCTGTCTGCCATGGCATTTTCTCACCTGCCTGCACAGATAGCGGTGAAGCTTTTCCGGATCCACATCCCGGGCCAGCTGTTCATAAGTCTTCTGCATCTCTCCCGGAAGTTTTATGACCTTTTGGTTCAGCACCGCCTGAAAGGCATTGTTGACTTTTATGAGGAAACGGAGATAATGCTTTTCTTCCGGGGAAAATCCCTGGTTTTTGCCCACCAGTTCCAGGACCTTTGTTTTGGTCCTGCTCCACTGACTTTTGATATCTCCCAGGGCATCGAATATGGCCAGGTAATAATACACAGACGGAAGTCCCAGGCGTGCCCTAAGACCGCTGCCTGTCATCTCATTCTGCACCGTATAACCTGGATAGATCTTTGACAGACTGCCGATTCCTCCATAACAGGTGTATACATAGTTTTTCACCGTCCTGCAGTCTTCGGCGATCTCCTGAAGTTTCCGCATGTTCTCTGCCGAAACCGGTCCCTGACTGTACTGATGGATGGTCTTGCAAATCTTTTCCTGCGGCATATCGGCTTTTTTCTCCTCACAGATCCCTGGGCAATGACCCAAAAAGTGTGGTTTTTATCTCTTTTTTGTGATATTATCATGATACCAATATTCACACTCAGGAGGCTTTTTCATGAATAAAAAAGAAGTTGCGGAAATCCGCCGGCAGTACACCCCGGAGCGCTGTACCATCTCCCGGATCTGCGGATGTTACATAGATGCTGAAAAAAATATCAAGACCGAGATGAAGGAGGCTTTTCTCTCTCTGCCCGAGGATGACGGGTTCAAGTACCTTTCGATTTTCAAAAAGACTCTCTCCGGCACTCTGGGCCGCAATCTGCTGAATCTCGATTTTCCTCTGGAGGCGGAGAAGGAAGGCGGTGCCCAGGAGTTTCTTCTGAGGCTGAGGGACAGCCAGCTGAAGGATGACGACCTGATCCAGGAATTCTACAACAAGATTATCGAGACTTTTGATTACGGCGAAAATTATTATATTATCCTGATCCATGTGACTTATGACGTGCCGGGCAAGGCCGCGGATAACCTGGAGATGTACGATGCTTCCGACAATGTGTACAGCTACATTTTGTGCAGCATCTGCCCCGTCCATCTGTCCAAACCGGGGCTGGGGTACAATGCGGAGAAAAACTGTATCGAGAACAGGACTCAGGACTGGATCGTGGATCAGCCGGTCAAGGGATTTCTTTTCCCCTCTTTTAACGACCGGTACACGGATATCCACAGCATGCTCTACTATACCAAAAACCCGGCGGAGCTTCAGGAGGATTTTATCCAGCAGATGTTCGGCTGCAGCCGTATCCCCCTGGCCGCCGACAGTCAGAAGGAGACCTTTAACACTCTGATCTCGGATACTCTGGGGGAGGACTGTGATTATGACGTGATCAGGAACATTCACGAGAATCTCAATGCGCGTCTGGAGGAATACAAGGATGAGCCGGAGCCTCTGGAGCTGGGCAGGCAGGAAGTCCGCCGGCTCCTGGAGGACAGCGGAGTGCCTGATGAGAAGCTGGAGGAATTTGAACAGCATTATGACGAATGTGCCGGGGAGCAGACGTCCTTTCTGGCTTCCAACATCGCCAGCACCAGGAAGTTTCATATCGAGACTCCCGATGTGACCATTCAGGTCCGGCCGGAATCCGCCGGTCTGGTGGAGACCAGGTTTATCGACGGGAGGCAGTGTCTGGTCATCGCCGTCAGCGACCATGTGGAGGTCAACGGTGTGCCCGTCCGCAAGCTGTCTCAGGAGACGGAAAAGACCGGCCTGGCAGACCGGAAGGAGGAACCGTGATGGAGGGAACGGAACATAAAAGAAGGGTCCGGTACAGCGGGACTCATCCGAGACATTATAGTGAAAAGTATAAGGAACTCCAGCCGGAAAAGTACGGGGAGACCATAGAGAAAGTCATACGAAAAGGAGGCACCCCCGCGGGGATGCACATCTCCATCTGCGTCCGGGAGATCCTGGATTTCCTGGATATCCGGCCGGGACAGAAAGGGCTGGACGCCACCCTGGGCTACGGCGGTCATACGGAAGCCATGCTGGGACGCCTGGATTCTAAGGGGCATATCTGGGGACTGGATGTGGACCCCATCGAGTCGGAGAAGACGAGAAAACGTCTGGAAGCGCTGGGATTCGGGCCGGAGATCCTGACCGTCCGTCAGATGAGTTTCGCCCGCATCGACGAGATCGCAGCCGAGGCCGGGCCTTTTGATTTCGTGCTGGCGGACCTGGGAGTGTCTTCTATGCAGATTGACAATCCGGAGCGGGGATTTTCCTACAAATTTGACGGTCCTCTGGACCTGCGCCTCAACCCGGAGAAAGGTGTCACCGCCGCTATGAGGCTGAGGGAAATGTCACAGAAGGAGTTGGAAGGGATGCTCACTGAAAACGCCGACGAGCCTTATGCCAGAGAGATCTCCCGGGCCGTGACATCGGCGCTGAGGAAGGGACAGCCTGTGGATACCACCGGCAGGCTCAGACAGGTGATTCAGGAGACCCTGGCCTTCCTCCCCGCCTCAGAGCAGAAAGAGGCCGTAAAAAAATCCTGCGCCAGGACATTTCAGGCTCTCAGGATCGATGTGAATCATGAATTCGAGGTTCTTTATGAATTTCTGGAAAAACTGCCCTATGCTTTGGCTCCGGGCGGCCGGGCGGCCATCCTCACTTTCCACTCGGGGGAGGACCGGCTGGTGAAGCAGTCTTTTAAGGAGTATAAAAAGGCAGGTCTGTACCGGGAAACGGCTCAGGATGTGATCCGTCCCGGCGCTGAGGAGTGCGCCCGCAACAGTCGGGCCAGATCTGCCAAATTAAGATGGGCGATCCGAGCGGACGGTTGAATTCTGATCCCTTAATTGCACAGGCAGATGTACGAACGCTGTAATCTCACAGAGTTCGCGCATCTGCCCTCCCATAAATCTATATTCTCCTTGAGATGGAGAAAGACTAAAAGTTAGTCAATCCCATTATTCTGTTCCAAATCTTTCAGGCTTTCCAGAACCTCTCTCTGCCTCATCTGCAGAAGAAAATCTCCTACCACCTCTTAAAAGTCTTTCTCTTCCTCTGTCTTAGATTCTAAAAAATCATTTTCTTACAGCCGCCGAAACACTTTCTCCCGTCTTCTCTCCCTCTCCCGCCAGCGCCCTGCACTTTTTAAACTGTCTGGGATATACATATCCGATGAGCACGATAGATACGGCCCATGCCGCCACGGTGGCATAGTAGATACCGCTGTACCCGATCAGCTTTGTAAGGCCTCCCGCGGTCAGGATCCTGACCACCAGCTGGAGCATAGCTGCGATGAGCGGAATCTTTACATTTCCCAGGGCCTGCACAGTCTGTCTCAGATAATACATGGGGTACATAAGGAGAACTCCGAAACTGTACACATTCAGATACTCCACTCCGTACCGAATGGCTTCTCCTTCCACAAACAGGGACAGGATAGGCCGCCCTGCCAGTCTCAGGAAGACTCCCGTAGCTGCCGCCAGGAGAAGGGACACCACGAAGATCTGCCGGATGGCCTCTCTGATCCTCTCAAATTTCCTGGCTCCCACGTTCTGGCTTACAAAGGAAGCGCAGGCGGATGCCAGGGCCACGGCCCCTGTCTCCACCAGAGTAAAGACCTTGCCTGACCCGCTTACTCCGGCCGCAAATACGACACCGATACGGTTGACACAGGACTGTACATAAGTTCCTCCCGCGGCTATGACGAAGCTCTGAGCCATCATGGGAATACAGAGGCTGATATACTCTCTCTGAATCCCCGGATCGGGCCGGAGATATTTTTTCTTCATCTTCAGCACCGGGTAAGACTGAAGCCGGTACAGACATATAATGGCCGACAGGGCCTGGGACATGATGGTGGCCGCCGCGGCTCCCCGGACTCCCATATGGAATCCTGCCACAAAGATGACGTCCATGACCACATTGACCACGGCCGACAAAGCGATGGCCACAAAGGAGGTGTAGCTGTCCCCCACGGCCCTGAGGAGAGAGGCCACAATGTTATAGACCAGCAGAAACAGGGTTCCGCTGAAAATAATCCGCAGATAGGCCACTGCATCGTCGAAGATCTCTGCCGGCGTACCCTGCATCCGCAGGAAGGGCACGATGGCCATCTGAGGCACCAGAACCATAAACGCCGCCAGCACCATGGCGGCAAAATACACATTTCCCACTACCCGTCTCAGTTCTTCTTCGTTCCTGGCTCCGAATCTCACCGCCGCCGTCAGACAGGCGGCCTGCCCGAAATTGGTCAGCACGCTGATCTGAAACCAGCAGGGCCAGGAGCTTACTCCCACTGCCGCCAGTCCCTGGTTGCCGCTGTAGATCCCCAGGATCATGATATCTGTCAGGGAAAACATCTGCTGGATCACGCTGGCCGCCACCAGAGGAAAGGCAAACCGCAGGATGATCTGCACGGAATTGCCTGTGGTCATGTCTACTGAATGGCCGTTTTGTTTTTTAAGATTCAACCTGATACCTCCCCCATTTTACAAATTCTCAGTTCATTCTAACATCCGGCCCTGTAAGGAAGAACCGACAAATTTGACTTGCTGGTGGAGATTATTGACTTCACGGGAAAACTTAAGCTCTAATCATGTTCTCCCCGCAGCTGCCTGCGGATCCACTGTCCCGACTCGCTCAGGTCCCCCTCTGTCCAGCGGCTCACCTTTGTACAGCCCGGCTTCAGCACGCTGCTGGTCTCGTTTTTGTCTGCCAGATTCCAGCAGATATAACTCAGGTTCCACTTCTTCGCCAGCTCCATCCATCTGGCAGCCTGTTCAAAGTTATTGGCCCCGCTGCCGGAGGCGTCGCACATGCCGAACTCGCTGATAAATACAGGGAGGCCTTTTTCCACACATTTCTCGCAGCGGTCCCGCAGCCAGTCCGTGTGAGTCCCCGCATAGAAATGAAGAGCATACATGACATTGTCAAATTCAAGGGGACTGGCCAGAGCCTGATCGATGTCCTGGCTCCAGGTAGGAGTCCCTACGATGATCACCGCATCCGGGTCATGTTTCCTGATCACCGGGATCACTTCTCCCGCATATGCCCGGATCCCTTCCCATGTGGCGCCGGAGTTGGGCTCGTTGCAGATCTCATAGATCACATTGTCATGATCCTTCCATTTTTCCGCCATCTCGTCGAAAAACGCCAGGGCCTCCCCTTTGTGGACATTGGGATCTCTGTCATTTAATACATGCCAGTCCACGATCACATACATCCCCAGATCCGTGGCATAGGAAACCCCGTTATTTACCAGATTCTTTAATTCTTCTTTATTTCCTCCGCTGCAGTATCCGTTATATTCGTCGGTATACAGGGCAAGGCGCACGCAGTTGGCTCCCCAGTCATCCCTGAGCGTCCGGAATGTCTCTTTATCCACATACCGGGGAAACCAGGACAGTCCGTGGGTGGACATACCCTTCAGCTGAATCTTCTCTCCTTTTGCGTCCACCAGGTCCGGGCCGTTTACCCGCAGAGCGCCGTGAGCTCCGACGGGCGTGGGCGCTTCGTCCTCTGCCGCCTGCATATGGGGCCCCGCCGCCTGTACGGTTCCCGGCATACAGAGCGTAAGGGCGGTCAGGAGTGCCATGAATGCTGCCATCCCTGTTTTTCTCAAAGCCTTTCTGTCCCTTTTCCTGTCTTTCATCACTGCCTCTCCTCCAATCTGCCTCCGCATTTTGGGCAATAGCTGAAATCTTCTTCTGTCTCATAGCCGCAGTTTCCGCAGCTTCGTCTCCTCTTCTGGCTTTCAGGCCGCCACTGTTCCCGCCGTCCTGCCTGCACCATGGTCAGATCCTCCTGCCGGATCTGCAGCTGTTCTCCTCTGACCAGTTTCCTGCCGGTCTCCGGATTCAGTTCATAGACGGTACCGCAGCATGACATTTTCACATAGTACCGCTTTCCCCATCTGAACACGGGGATAAAAAACAGGCTCAGACACATATAGGTCATGAAGACCTGATACCGTCCGTAGCCTCCGCAGCTGTCACAGATCACCAGCTGGCTGGCGGGCAGTTCTTTCTGCCCCTGATTGATCCCGCAAATAAAAAACATGTCTCTTCCTCTTTATCTGTCTGTTTCACTGCCAAAAGGGGAGACGGCTCCCGCCCCCTCCCCGGTCTGTTAAATCCTGTTTTCCACCCACTTCAGGGCATCTCCGATGACTTCGTCCCTGCAGTACTCATTGAAGATCTCATGGAACAGATTGCCGTAGATCTTCATCTGTTTGTCTGTGCTCGCCGCATGTTCAAAGAACTCAAAGGTGTCTTTCACGCTCACCAGCCCGTCTTTCTCTCCGTGAAGCATCAGCACAGGATAGGCGAAGTCTTTTTCTTTCTCTTTAAACCAGTCCAGTCCGTCGCAGAGAGCGTAGCACAGTCCGGTGGTAAATGTATTGGTGTTATACGGGTCCTTACCATACCAGTCCACCACCTCGGCCACGGAACACACGCCTCCTCCCAGTTCGTTGGGAAGCTTGGTGTGGGGATCCAGTCCTTTGGGAGCCCCTGTAATCAGGCCGGTGTTGTCATGGGTCAGGGCGCCGCTGGTGACGATGCCTTTCAGCCTCTTGTCAGGGTACTTTACGCCGTACAGCGACACGGTAAAGCCGCCCATGCTGTGGCCCATGAGAAATACGGGGATATCCGGGTTCTCGGCGATGGCCATGTCTACTACCACGTTGGTGTCATCCAGCAGCTCATTAAAGTCGCTGTAGTACGTCCTCTCTCCCTCGGAGCGGCCATGGCCTCTGTGGTCGAACCGGTATGTACCGATGCCTGCCTCGTGGAACACTTCCGCCAGATAGTCATACCTGCCCTGATGCTCGCACAGTCCGTGTACGATCACCATCACGGCCCTGGCCTGGTCCGGCACCTCTTTGTTCAGATACAGTTTCATGCCGTCGAATGAAGAAATCATCTCTCCCATAGCGAAAAACCTCCTTTATGATTGGTTTGTTCCCCCTCTTATACTGATATTATACACTGTTCTCCGGGGATTTCATAGAGGAAAATTCTGATTTGAGGAAACATCGCTTTTAAAGGATGAAAATATAAAAAGTAAAATAATGGATTTTGCAGCAAAGATGTTTCACATTGTATTGATATTGTTAATACAATAATATATACTATAGATACAGGCAACGATTTAAGGAGGTGAACATAATGGCAAAAACAGCTAATATCAATATCCGCATTGATCCAGAAACAAAAGCCGGAGCAGAAAAACTTTTTGCCAGTTTTGGTATTACGATTACTGATGCAATCAATATTTTTTTGCACAAATCTATTATGGAGGGAGGTTTACCTTTTGAAATGAAACAGCCCCGGTACAATGCTGAGACAGAAGCCGCCATGCAGGAAGCAAGAGATATTATGAATGGTAATATTACCACAAAAAGCTATTCCTCTGCCCATGAATTGTTTGCAGAGCTTGACTCGGAAATGGACGGTGAATGATGTTACAATTAAAAACAACCGGACAATTTCGGAAAGATTACAAACGGGTAAAAAAGAGAGGGTATGATATGAATCTTCTGGAAGAAGTAATCCAAACAATTTTAGAAGAGAAGTTACTTGCAGAGAAGTATCGTGACCATCCCCTCTCAGGAAACTATACAGGATTTCGCGAATGTCATATTTTACCGGATTGGCTGCTGATTTATGCAATAAAGCAAGACAAGCTGATTTTAACTGCCTCTCGCACTGGAACACATTCCGACTTGTTCGGAAAGTAACTGGGTATTTCTACGGGTTCCAGGCTCAAAAATCCTCTTGCAAGAGGATTTTTGAGCCTGGAACCATGGCATCATAATTACAAATCATATTTTTCATAGGCCGTCTCGCAGGGATTGCCCCAGGCGATCAGCGCATAGCCCCGGTTGACGCAGTAGAGCATGGAAGCGATGGTCTGAAGGTTCTGATCTCCCGCATGGTTGCAGATGGAAGCCGGATAGCCGTAGTGGTCCCGCAGGCATTCCATAATATACTCATCTGTGATCTGCCCGGCCTGTTTTCTCAGAAGATATCCCAGCCTCTGGCCCCGGAAATGGTGCTGGTGATCCCGGTCAGCAGGGACAAAACGGTCGATAGTCGGGTCTGCCAGGATATCGTTGCCCTGGGTGATGATCCCTTCCGACGGGAGAAGTCGGAAATTCTCTGCCGGCGTGGTCTCGTAGACCACGGCCCGGCCGTCTGCGGAAGCGATAACATAGTTGATGGAAACACAGGGCTTAAAGTTTTCCACCAGAGCCTGAGCCTCCTCAAAAGTTCTGCTCTGAAGGATCTTTCTCCTCATAAAATTGGTCGGCACGGCGATTCCTCTCACGTCTTTGGTTGACAGGAGGGTACTGCAGTTCAGTGAAAGGCCGTGGCTGTTCATGCCGCTGCGGATCAGCTGGGCAGGCTCGCTGATACCCGTGATCCTGGTGCCGTTTTCCTCGTCTATATGAAGGACGTACAGGTTCTCGCCGATAAACGGAGCATTGTCCCAGTTCTGTCCGCCGATCGTGTCTTTCTCCTGTGCGGCCTCTGAGGTGACCACGTAGCAGGTGCATTCGCTGTTCTCATAGCTGTTGACGTTTTTCTTAAACTTCAGCAGTTCATACCGGGTATTCAGTACCATGACCACGGAAAGGTCAACCTCCGCCCCTGCCGCGATCCCCCGGGCTTCCTCCATCAGTTCCGGCATCTCTTTCTCCAGAAACGGCACATACTCCATGGCCATGTCCAGGACTTCTTCCCAGGTATACCCTTTTTTCTCAAAAGACTTTTTATATCCTTCGCAGACCTTTCTCGTCTCTTCTTTTATCTGGGAACCATGCTGTCTCCCTCTCTCAAAAGGGTCTGCAGACTTTATGTAAATCTCTTTCATTCTCCTTTTTTCCATATCCTGTTCTCCTCTTTTTTATATTTCCTTCTCGATCTGCCGTAATGTATCCAACCTGCTTCAGGGACTCTTTCTCAGAAGAAGGGGAATACCACCGGCAGAATCAGCATACAGCATACAAAGTTGATGATCAGCAGAGGCCAGCCATACTTTGCGAAATCCTGGAATTTCAAATTAGTAAAGGGCATGATCAGCTGGTTGGTGCCGGAAGCCATAGGAGTCAGATAGGAGCTGGTGGCCGCCATGGCGATGGCCATGACCATAGCTCTCGGGTCCGCGCCCAGGTGTCCGGCCAGTTCGATGGCCACGGGAGCCAGGACTCCTGCACAGGCCATATTGTTCATAAACTGAGTCATCACCACGGTTCCCACCCAGAGGATAGCCGTGATCACATACAGGTTGGTGCTTCCGCCGATGGCGCTGATGAAAAAGGTACTGAACACGTCTCCCAGAGGAGTGATCTTGATGATGGCTATGGCCAGATTGATACCTGCGCAGAACAGGACAAGCTGGGAGCTGATGCTGGTAAAAAACTGTTTGGGCTTTGCCACTTTCAGAAAATACAGCACGGTGATCACCGCATATCCGAAGAAATAAGGGCTGAACCCCGGGATCTCCATGACGCTGTCAAGAACCAGGCCCGTAAGGAAAGCTGCAAATCCTGCCAGGACTATGCGCTGTTTTTTCTTCATCTCCGGTGTAGCCGTGTCTTTTGCCTCCATGAGCACAGCTGCATCGCCGGGGACTTCTTCCTCATAGGCAGGGCACATCTTATGGCACAGGATCAGGTAGATTCCTCCCAGGATCATCACCGGAGCTCCCACCCAGGCAAAGTCAAACATACCCAGGCCTTTGAGGCCGTTATCCAGAAGAGCCGTGTTGGCGTATACATTGGAAGTGGTTCCGATCAGGGTACAGCCTCCTCCGATGGTGGTGGAGAAGATGACAAAGAGGCACATCTTGGAATAGCTCAGTTTTGTTCTCTTCGCAATACCGTAGATTACTGGCACCAGAGCCATGGCCACATGATTGTTGGCCAGGAAGAAGGAGAAAATGTTGCCGAAAACGAAAAGCACCAGCAAAAGCATTTTTTCCATCTTGTCCGGATCGCCGTGGGCCACCTTGTTGGCCTGGGTCACTACGGTGTTGCCGATGATGCTGTCAAGTCCTGTAGCAGTCATCAGACCCATAAAGATACAGATAATGTACATCAGCTGCAGTCCTGAACTGGAAAATACAGCGTAAACTTCTTTTGTCGTCATGGCACCGCTGAATACCACGATGGGAGCCACCGCCACGTAGGTAAGCCAGTTGGGGAGGCGGAACATTAACACCAGGATAAAAACGACAATTCCTAAAATCGCTCCTAAAAGTTGTATCGTCATAACCATTCTCCTTTGCATTTGTTCTCGCTTCGCCGGCCGGGGAAAGCAGATCACTGTTGTTTTCTATGTCTTGATTATAGGAGACTTCCGGTTTTAATGCAAATATGAACCTGGTTAATTTTCCATAAGCAGCTTCTAATACCCTCCGGCTCTTTATTCATGATTCCTTTTTCGGGAAAGCTGTGGTAAAATTATCTGTATGATTTTCACAGGAAAAGAGGGATTCTATGGTAAGCGAACGCAAAATGGATTATCTTTTAAAGATCGCGGAGACTCAGTCTATCTCCAACGCGGCCAAGGAGCTGTATGTGTCCCAGCCGGCTTTAAGTCAGCTGATCGCCTCACTGGAGAAGACTTATAATACAAAGATTTTTGAGTACAGGGGAGGGCGGCTGATCCCCACCTATACCGGAGAACTGATCCTGGAGACTTTTCAGAAACAGAAGCTTCTGGAGAACACCCTGCTGAACAACCTGGACGATGCCCGCCAGTCCAGAGCCGGACGGATGGCTGTCGGAGTTGCCAGCGGGCGGGCTCCCAGATTTCTCTCCGCCATCCTGCCTGATTTTCAGAAAGCCTGGCCCGGCATCCAGCTGACTGTCAACACCCGCTCCCATGAAGGGTTCGAGTCCATGGTGTCTTCCGGCAATCTGGATCTGGCCTTTGTGATGAACAAGGCCGACGTGCCATCAGACGTGGCCGCCAGCCTGTTCTATGAACCTCTGTTTGATTATGACTGCCTTCTGGCAGTGCCTCCGTCCCATCCCGCGGCCCGGGAGGCTTTGATCCAGCCTGACTGGCGGCTGCGGCCTCCTGTGGACCTCCAGGATTTTAACGATGAGACTTTCATCCGCACCATCGCCTCAGACCGCCACAAGACCTGGGAAAATTCCATCTATGCCCCCTATAATTTTCACCCCAGATCCACCATCTTCCTGTCCGACGAATCGGCCCTGTTCGATCTGGTTCAGGCCGGTCTGGGCTGTGCCCTGATCCAGGATTATGTAGCTTTCTCCAGAAAGGGCGGGGCTTTCTTCCGCCTGAACCGGGAAGATTCCAGGGCTACTCTGTGTGTCATACACCGCAAGGATGCGGTGCTGACAGAAGCCATGAGATATTTTATCGATCTGGTAAAGGAGCATACGGCGAAAGGCTCTTTCTCCACTTTATGACCCTTCCACTGCATAGCACCTTCCGGAAAACGGCGGCAGCGTCAGCTTCACCTCTCCTGCCGCCCCTGTTTTCAGGGTGATCTTTTTGTCCTGACCCATGGCGGCGCCGCCGTAGATATCCCGGTCCGTGTCCAGCAAAAGCGTCAGTCCCCGGGCACCGGGCACCTTCAGCTCGTAGTCTTTCTGTACCTGATCGGAGAAGTTAAACACTGCCGCGATCCTCTGTTTCTGTCCTCTTCTCTCAAATGCATAGATACACCGGGACTCCTGATGGCAGTCCAGCCACCGAAATCCGTCTCTGTCATAATCCTTCTGCCAGAAAGCCGGACTGGCTCCGTACAGCTCGTTCAGATCCTTCATGAAACGGTAAAATGCGTCGTGGCCGGGATATTTCAGGATATCCCAGTCCTGCTGCCGCTTCTCATCCCATTCTCTCAGCTGGCCCAGTTCACCGCCCATAAAATTCAGTTTCTTTCCCGGGTGAGCATACATATACAGGTACAGCGCTCTGGCCTGAGGAAATTTTCCTGTGTAGTCTCCGTTCATCTTCTGAAGGATGGTGGCCTTTCCGTGGACGTTCTCGTCGTGAGACAGGGGAAGGAGATAGGCTTCTTCATAATAGTACTGCATGGAAAATGTCAGTTTATGGTATTTCTCCGTCCTCTCCCGGGGCGGGGCCTGAAAATAGGACAGGGTATCGTTCATCCAGCCCATATCCCATTTGTAGTCAAAGCCCAGTCCCCCCTGGTCTGCGGACCTTGTTATGTCGGGCCTGGCCGTGGAATCCTCGGCTATGAGCACGGCCGAGGGATGGCGCTGCTTCAGCCCCCTGTTCATGTTCTGGAGAAACCGTACCGCCCCTTTGTTCTCCCCTCTGGCCGGGTCTCCCTGCCAGTAGATCATGTTGCTGATGGCATCCATCCTGAGACCGTCGAAATGGAACTCGGTCAGCCAGTAGTCGGCTGCCGACTGGAGAAAGCTGCACACCTCTCCCCGGGAATGCATGAAGTTGCAGCTTCCCCACTCGCTCTTTCCCACGTCCTGGTTGGGATATTCATAGAGTGCCGTGCCGTCATATTTCCACAGGGCGTAGTCGTCTACGGCGAAATGTACAGGAACAAAATCCATGATCACTCCGATGTCATGGGCATGACACATTTTTATGAAAGCCTTTAAGTCCTCCGGAGTCCCGTATCGGGATGTAGGGCTGAAAAATCCCGTGATCTGATATCCCCAGGACTCGTCGCAGGGATGTTCTGCCAGAGGCAGAAGCTCCACATAGTTGTATCCTCTCTCCTTCAGGTAAGGAATCAGCCGTTCTCCCAGTTCCCTGTATGTATACCAGTCGTCGGGCCTGTCAGAAGGCCGCCGCCAGGAACCGGCATGGATCTCATAGATGTTCAGAGGCCTGTCCTTCCCCCCGGTCCTCTTTTTCATCCACTGGCTGTCTCCGAAATCAAATACTGCTTCATCCTGGATATAAGAAGCCGAGTGAGGCCGCAGTTCCATCCGAAATCCGTATGGATCGCACCGATCCCTGCAGCTGTTGTCCGCCCCGGTGATCCTGTACTTGTACATCTGTCCCGGCTTTGCCCCGCCGACCCTGCATTCCCAGAAATTGCCGTCATGGATTTTGTTCATCCCGGTCCCATTCCAGCCGTTAAACTCCCCGATGACCTGAATCTGCCTGGCCCCCGGCGCAAAGGTGCGGAATACCGTCTGATCCCCCTCCCTGTGAGCTCCCAGATACCGGTAAGCCTGAAATTCCGTCCCTGTATAAAATCCGTAAAAATCCATAATTTCCCCCTTATATCCTCCCGGCTCCTGTTTCTCCGGTTATTTTTCCTACTCCAGTTGTTTTTCCTACTGTAATGGATTATAATAAAAAAAGACTGCCTGGGCCACAGACAGTTTTTCCTGCTGGTAGGTTAACCAACTATTTCATAAAATTGTCGGGAGAGTGTATTTATGGATCTGAGGATCACGAAAACAAAAAAAGCCATCATCAATTCTTTCCTGTCTATCCGGGCAAAAAAGCCGCTGGAGAAGATCAGCGTAAAAGAACTGTGTGAGATGGCCATGATCAACAAGTCAACCTTTTATTCACATTATGGGGACATCTATGAACTGTCCGATTCCCTGGAAAATGAAGTGGTGCTGTCGGTAATCCGTTCCATGGATCACCCGGAATTTATCATGGAGAACTCCGGCGAGTTCACCAGACAGTTGTTTCTGGGCTACCAGTCTCAGGATCATCTGATCCGGATCCTTTTTTCCGATAACAGGAGCAGCCTTCTGGTGTCCAAGATCGACAAGGCCCTGAAAGAACTGGTCTTTGAAAAATACCCCCACCTGCGTCAGGAGCCGGTCCTCAATGTCGGCCTTACTTTTGCCACCTACGGCGGCTATTACGCCTACATGGAAGGCAGCTGTTACGACAGGAATCTGGTGGTCTCCACCCTGGAAGATCTGATCAGAAATGTAGGCGAATATCTGATGAGCTGAAGCTCTCTTCCCCGGCTGTCCCGGCTCCGGCACAGCTGTCCCCGGACAGCCCCCGGCCCGGATCCGGGGCAGCCGGATCTGTCTCAGGAGATACCTGCCTGTCTCGCCACCTCCGCCGTCTCTCTGGCGATCTCCAGCTCTTCGTTGGTCCTGATCACCAGGACATTGACCCTGGAGGTCCCCTCGGAGATTCTTACGGCCTCCGCCTGTTCCCGGTTTTTCAGCTCATCGATGGTGATGCCGAGAAAGCCCAGATAATTGCAGATCTCCTGGCGGATATCCGAGTCATTTTCCCCTACTCCGGCAGTGAAGACGATGTTGTCCACCCCGTTCATGGCTGCCGCATAGCTGCCCACATACTTGGCTACCTTGTAGGCAAAGATCTCTCTGGCAAGAGCTGCCTTCTCGTTGTATTTGATCTCCGCATCTTTCAATTCCCTGAAATCGCTGGAGAAATTCTTGGAGATGCCCAGGACTCCTGACTCCTGATTTAAGATGGCCATGATCTGGGGAAAATCCAGATTCTCCTTCTTGGCCAGAAACTCCAGAGCTCCCGGATCCACATCCCCGCAGCGGGTTCCCATGACAAGGCCTTCAAGAGGCGTGAATCCCATGGAATTATCTACTACTTTTCCGTATTTTACCGCGCTGATGCTGGCGCCGTTGCCCAGATGACAGACAATGGTCTTCACGTCTTTCGGGTCCTGTCTCATAAACTCCGCCGCCCTCTGAGACACATATTTGTGGCTGATGCCGTGAAATCCGTATCTGCGGATCTTATACTTCTCATAGTAGCGGTAAGGCAGGCCGTAGAGATAGGCCTTGGGTTCCATGGTCTGATTAAAGGCAGTGTCGAAAACGCCTACCATGAGCGTGTCAGGCATCAGCTTCCGACAGGCATCCACGCCTACCAGGTTGGCAGGATTATGCAAGGGGGCCAGATCGTTGCACTCGGTCATGGCCTCGATCACCTCGTCGGTAACCACCACCGAACCGGTGAATTTCTCACCTCCGTGGACCAGGCGGTGGCCGATGACGTCGATCTCGGAATAGTCGTTTATAATCCCTTTCTCAGAGTCGGTCAGAGCCTCCAGAAGGGTGTTTACCGCCTCTGTGTGGTTCTTCATGGCCACCAGTTCTTTTATGGACACCTTGTCCGTCCTATAGGTAAAAATCCCGTCGATGCCGATACGCTCGCAGAGTCCTTTTACCAGTACTTCCTCGCTCTCCGAATCGATGACCTGAAATTTCAGAGAAGAGCTTCCGCTGTTGATTACCAGAATCTTCATCTTCCGCCCTCCCTGCGCAGTCTGTATAATTCCTTGTTCCGCCGTTTGCATTCATACATGGCAGCGTCGGCCTCCGCGATGATCTCCTTCAGAGTCCTGGTCTCCCCAGGGCCCCTCATCTGAACCACTCCGAAGCTGAATCCGTGGATGTAGGGCTTGTCGTCGATGCTCTGAAAGTCTCCCATGGCATGGCGCAGCTTCTCTTCCACCACGTCTCTTTCGATATCCTTTAAGATCAGGCAGAATTCATCGCCTCCGATCCTGCAGAAAATATCCGTGGTGCGGAAATAACTCTGGACCGTGGATATGAACCGGAGGATATAGCCGTCTCCCTCCGCGTGTCCGAACTGATCGTTGACCGTCTTTAAGCAGTCCAAGTCCAGGTATCCCAGAATAAATCCCTCCTGATTCCTCAGCAGCTTGTCCATAGATTCTTCAAAATAGATCCTATTATGGATCCCCGTGAGTGCATCGTGGTAAGCCTTGTCTTTCAGGGAGCTGGTGCGCAGCTTCTCATCCGTAATATCCATAAGAATATGGGCGTTGGCCTGCCTGTGTCTCCATACCAGAGGGAAGGTGGTGGCCCTGTAATAATGGCCTGCGCCGTCGCCGATCTCCCACACATTGCTCTGTCCCTTATCTTCCCAGTTAAGGATCTTATTGCGGAAAGGCAGACGGTTCTCGCAGACGTCGCAGAACTCCGAGTCGTGGACCTCTTCCTGACCCTGCTCCCGCTTATTGCAGTAGACGATATCCTTGTTTTCCACATCAACTACCAGGATCCACTCTTTCTGCTTCCTGGTCAGCTCCAGCAGCAGTTCGTTATACCCCTTAGCAACCAGGGCCTCTCTCTCCGCCTGGTTCCGCTCCTCTTTCAGGTTGGTCTCCCGCTCTTTTAACTGGGCAGTCATGGTATTAAAGGCATCGGCGAATTCGCCCGGATAACTGACCTTCTGAGAGTAATCTCCTGCCGCCACCTGCTTGGCCTGCCACGTAAGATGCTTTAAACTGTCATGAAGCTCCTTCAGATTCACACACAGAGGGTTGTCCTCTGACGGACAGGAGGCGGAGAGATTTCCGATGGCAAGTTTTTCGGAATAGGCCCAAAGCTCATGGACCCACTTCTGTAAAGTGCAGAGAGCTTCTCCGAAATCCTCACAGGATTCCTCCATGGCACTTAAATCGGGGGGCTGGGTATCGGGATCGTGCAACATCTTATTAAAGTACTCTAAAAGTATTTCCATACTGTTCTGGCTCATAAAAATCCTCCCTCTTAAATGCTATATAGATTATAGCATTTGAAAAGGAGGATTACAAGAACTATCCTGACCGGATTCTCTCCTGCCCGGGTCAGGGCAGCCGGATGAGTTCCAGAAGTTCCTGAAGTTTCCCGGGGCTCTCCCCGAAAGATTTCACCGGTTCGCCCAGGTATTGGGAAGCCTCCTGCTCTGTCATCGTCCCCTGTCTCTTCACGGTGCCTGTTTCCGTCTCCGCAGTATAAGTCCATGACATCTGCCCCAGATTGTCCGTGAGAGCCAGGAGCACACACGCGTAGTCTCTCATCTGAGCCTCAAATGTCTCCGGATTCCTGATACTGTCCTGAAAATTCAGTGTCCAGCCATAGGGTTCTGACGTAGTCTGAAGCTCGTTGGTAAAGCTTCCCATATGATCTCCGATCCTCAGCGCTCCCGCCAGGCGGCCGTCTGCCGACGCATCGCCGATGTACGGGTTCCTGGCAGCGTACAGCCTGTTTGCCGCCGCGCTGACCACACTGCCGTCTCTCATCACCGTCGCCCCTCCTATGTCCGCCTGGCTTTCGATCCCGCTCAGATCCAGGATCAGATTGAAGACTCCCTTCCGGTTCCAGTCCGAAGCCAGACAGGCGCAGACCACCAGCTTCTGGGTACCGTCAGGCTGCCTCACCAATTTGTGACCTGCATACACGGAGGCGGAATCGAAAAACGCTCCTCCCACATAGATCTGTCCATCCCTCACCTCCAGATAAGTCGCGGTCCAGGAATCTGACGGAGAGCCGATGAAAAATATCTTTGCTCCCAAAATCAGCGCCATAACCAGAACTGCCGCGCCTATGCCGGCTGCAATGTTGCGGATATTTTTCCTTTTTAATTTTCTCAGATACCGGATCTCTCTGTCTGTCTCCTGCCGCAGTTCCTCTTTCCTGGCTCCGAGAGAACCTTTCATCTGTTCATGGCTTTCTCTGCACCGGGAACACTGCTGCAGATGTCTCTCGATCTCATGAGTTGTGGTTTCACGGGTCAGGCCGTCCACATAGAGCGGGAGCAGATCCTGTATCATATCGCAGGGAATCCGGTCATTCATGTTGTTTTACCTCCTTCATGACAGTCTCTTTTCCACGGTAAAAAGTCACCCTGGCCCAGTTTTCGCTCCGCCCCATGATCTCTCCGATCTGGGCGAAAGTCAGATTTCCGATAAGACGCAGATACATGGTTTCTCTGGCCGGCTCCTTTAAGTTGTGAAGGGCTTTCAGAACCTCCATATTTTCCCACATGAGCATATGGGAATCCTGAAGGCAGCTGTGGTCCGCCTGTTCTTCCCGGCCGTCGTCCGTCTGTTCTCCCGCCTGGATCTCCACGGAGGACCGCCGTTTCTGTTTCTTCACATGCTCCTGCCACACATGTCTGGCGATTCCGCACAGCCAGGTGGACACGGTGCTCTCTCCTTTGAAGCCGCCCACCTGTTTCAGAGCTCTGCAGAAAGTCTCCTGCGTCAGCTCTTCTGCCGTGTCCGGGTCGCCGGTCCGGGCCAGGAGAAAGCCGTATACGGTCCTGGCGTGGACAGTGTAGATCTTTTCCATGGAATCCATCTGGTTTTCCCCCTTTCCTTAAATGAGTGGCCCGGAGGGCGGATCCGTTACAGAAAGCCGGAAATTTTATTTTTTAATCTTTTATAAAATCGAACAGGCTCATCTGCCTTCCTCCATCCCGGCTTTCGGCCGACGGTTTTCTCTGCTCCCGCAGGATCACGTCCTCCGGTATCTCCCTGACAAACTCTGAGGCTTCCCCGGAGAAGGTCATAAGAAGCTCCTCCCTGGCTCTGGTCATGGCTACATAGAGAAGTCTCCTTTCTTCTTCTGTGTCCGTCTCTCTCCCCTTATATTCCAGAGGGATCACGCCCTTTTTCACGCCGCAGACCAGTACCGCGGGAAATTCCAGGCCCTTGGAGCCGTGGATGGTCATGAGAGTCACCGCGTCGGATACGTAGTTCTTCCCGCCGCACCTCCTTAAATCACTTTCTCTTCCGAAGGACAGAGCCGTCAGCATCTCCTCCATATTCTTATAGAACACGGACATGTGTTCCAGCTTTTCCATGGCTTCCTCTTCCGTAAACCCCATATCCTCTCTCCAGGACTTCCAGATATTCTGAGGTTTTCCCCGTCTGCACATCTTTTTGTATTTCTCCGCCAGACTTTCATAGCCGCACCGGGAGACCTGATCCTCCTGTACATTCCAAAGAAGTCTCAGACAGATCTTCCGCGACAGATGGTCCTCCGGCAGACAGATGCTCCTGAAGAATCCCACGCTCCCGCGGACACAAGGCAGCTCCAGAAACTCTTCTCTTCCTGCCACGATATAGGGGATTCCCTCGGTCTTCAGACATTCCTCCAGCAATGCAGACTGTCTGTGAGTGCGGTACAGTACCGCGATGTCACTGAAGCTCCTGGGTTTGCGGTCGTCGGGACAGGAAAATCCTTCCTGGGCGTCCAGCATATCCATGCCTCCCACCAGCCGGTTGATCTCCTTGGCCGCAAAGATGGCCTCCCCTTTTTCTCCCCTGATCTGAGTCAGGCGGACCGGAAAACCGGGACTCTGCACGGATTCCAGCGGTTGGTCTCCGCTTTTTAATACTTCCCGGGAGGCTGTCAGGATCTCCGGTCCGGAGCGGTAATTTTTCCGCAGGCGGATGATCTCGGTCTCTTCCTCCTGACAGAATCTGTCAAAGCTTCCTGCCGCGGCTCCCCGGAATCCGTAGATGGCCTGGTCCGGGTCTCCGATGATAAAAATCTCCCGTCCGCCTCTGTGCCACGCCCGGATCAGCTCATACTGGAGAGGGCTGATATCCTGAAATTCGTCTACCAGAATATAGGGAAAGGGCTTCCCGCCTTCTTCGGCTTTCTCCAGAGCCTTTAAAAGAAGGTCGCCAAAATCCAGCGCTGACAGAGATGAAAGACGGGCCTCATAGATTCTGACCAGCTGGTCAACAGGAAAATCCATATCCGTCTTCAGGGCCTCCCGGTCTCCTGCCTCCCGCGTCTTCCAGAGGGAAATGGCCTGACGCAGTTTTCCCGGCTTTTCTTTTATGCCCAGCTCCTCCCCGCACTCCCTGACGATCTCCAGAACCGTATCCTCGTCTGCCAGGGTGAACTCCTCCCCAGCCTCCTTCAGAAGGCTGTGGCAGATAGAGTGGAAGGTGCCGATGCGCAGATTCCGGATCCCTCTTTTTCCTCCCAGCTGCTCTTCCAGACGGTTCTTCATCTCCTGCGCCGCCCTGTTGGTAAAGGTCACCGCCGTGATCTGCGACGGTTTCACCCTGCGGTTCTGCAGAAGATACAGGATCCGGGAAACCAGGGTTCTGGTCTTTCCCGTCCCGGGCCCCGCAATGACGGCGATCCTGGAAGAGACGGAGCGGACGGCCCGGAGCTGTTCTTCGTTCAGTTCCTCCGTGGTTCTTACGACATCCTCACGGTTTTTCTCTTCCCCGGTTTCGGTCCTGCCGGCCTCCGCCCGGTCCCAGCTCTCCGCCCCTTTCGCCTCCCCTGCAGTCTCTGTCTCTTTCCTCAGCCCCATATCCGCCAGTCCGAACATGCTGATCTGTCCGTCCATGGAATTCAGCTCCGACGGCTCAAAGAGCTGAATGGTCCCGTATTCCCCGTCAAATCCCGGAAACCTCTGTACTTTTCCCTGTCTCAGCCGCCGGATGCCCTCGGCTATAAAATATCCTGCCTTTTTCTCGATATCACCTGCAGAGATCTCACGCAGGATCTCAAATTCCGTCCCCAGCTTTCCCAGCAGCTCCTCATACTGCCTCTGCACCTTCACGCTGGCGGCGGAATGTCCCGTGGAGGCGGCGATCACTTCCGGCAGAGGCACCAGGCTTTCGAAAGGCACCGCTCCCGGCCGGGTAAACCCTTCTTCCCGGTCTGCCAGCTGTTCGATGCGGTGGGACACTCCCAGAGTCAGTTTTTTGCCGCATACCGGACAGCGGCCGTGATATTTTTCCGCCTCCCGGGGGCTCAGGCACAGATGGCATTTGCGATGCCCGTCGTAATGATACTTCCCTTCCTCCGGAAAGAACTCGATGGTCCCGGCCAGTCCCTTTCCCTCCTGGATGGCGTTGTAGAGGCCCTCATAGGACATATCCATATCCAGAAGGTTGGCCTCCCTTCCCAGTTTGGACGGGGAGTGGGCATCCGAGTTTGATATCATCTGAAACCTGTCCAGGGCGGACAGCCGCCAGTTCATGGCTGGATCCGAGGACAGGCCCGTCTCAAAAGCCCGGATATAAGGAGACAGGTCTTCAAAACATTCCTCCACCGAATCAAACCCGGAAAACGCCCCGAACATGGAAAAATGAGGCGTCCAGATATGGGCGGGCACAAAAATGGCCCTGGGACACACATCCAGAGTGATCTCCAGCAGATCCCTGCTGTCCAGTCCCAGTATGGGCCTGCCGTCGGAATGGATATTGCCGATGGCTTCCAGCTTCCGGGACAGCAGCTCAGCCTCTTCAAGCCCCGGCAGAAGGATGAGATTGTGGACCTTTCTCACCTTGCCGTTTTTCTTGTAGATCGAGCTGATCTCCCCCGACACCACGAACCGGGGAACAAACCTTTCCGTAGTCCTGCCATCCTTCAGCCTGAATCCCTCTCCCAGTCTGTACAGTCCTTCTTCGGCGGGAACCAGCTTTTCCTCCAGTTCCTTTCTCCATGCCGGGTGGGTAAAGTCTCCCGTGCCCAGCAGATGGATTCCTTTTCTTCTCGCCCACAGATCCAGATGTTCCGGGGTGCATTCTTTACTGGTTGCCCTGGAATATCTGGAGTGGATATGCAGATCTGCAATGTACATGTTTTTACCTGCTTTCTGTAAACAACCTTTTAAACTACAGAGTATTATACTACATCCGGAGATTAAATTTGGGACAAATCTCAATTGTTAACTATTTTATTTTTACGGTTGACAATCAGCCTGCGCCGTGATATAGTTCCTTACAATATGATACTCAATCTATCGAAAGAAAGGACTCGCCGTTATGAATCATTTTACTCTCTTATCCTCACACCGGTCCTCTGCGGACCGCCGCAGGCTGTCTACCCGGGATCTGGTTCTGGCAGGTATGTTTGCCGCGGTCCTGGCCGTGATCTCCCAGATCTCCATCCCCCTTCCCACAGGAGTCCCTGTCACCATACAGGTTTTCGGCATCGCCCTTGCGGGCTCGGTCCTGGGCTGGAAGCTGGGCTGTCTCGCCGTCCTGGTGTATATCCTGTTAGGCGCCGTGGGCCTTCCCATCTTTTCCAACTTCTCCGGAGGTGCCCAGTGCCTTGTGGGCATGACCGGCGGATATATCCTTGCATGGCCCGTCCTGGCAGTGCTGTCAGGACTGCGTATAAAGTGCGGCAGCCCCACCCTGACATTTGTCTGCTCGGCGTTTCTTTCCGTGACAGGCCTTATGATTGTGGAGCTGGCCGGAGGCATGCAGTGGTCTCTCCTGTCGGAGGGAATGTCCTTCGGGGCAGTCATGGCCTACTCCCTGGTGGCATTTATTCCCAAGGATGTGATCCTCACGGTCCTGGCTGTCATGATCGGAGCACAGATCCGCAGACCCCTGGCAAAGGAGACGGACCGCAGGTAAACCCGGGTCCGTCTCTTTTTTGGCGGTCACACACACTGTCCCAGCCTCTTCAGTATTTCCTCCGCCTTTTCCATCATCTTCCTGCTGTCCTGATTCTTCTTGTCCCTCTCCTGATAGAAAAGTCCCGGGGCCTCCCCTGTCTGTATCTTCATATCGCCTCTGTATTCCGCAATGAGGCCGGGAAGTTCTTCTGCCCTTATTTTTGCTCTGGGATACAAGGTCATGCGGATCTCCTGCCGGTTGATATTGACCTCCGTCACATAGGCCTCATGGGCCAGAGCCTTCAGATACGCCACCTTCAGCAGATTCTCCACCGGCTGAGGCAGTTCTCCGAACCTGTCAATCAGTTCATCCTGCATATCCATATACTCGTCTTCATTTTCGATGGCAGAGATCCTTTTGTAGATATCCAGCTTCTGATATTCATTCCTGATGTATCCCACAGGGATGTAGGCATTGATATCGCAGTCCACCGCTGTCTGGAACTCTTCTTCCTCATCCCGTTTCCCTTTCAGAGCCTGCACTGCCTGATTCAGCAGTTTGCAGTAGAGATCATAGCCTACAGCCTCCATGTGGCCGTGCTGCTCCGCGCCCAGAACATTGCCTGCCCCCCGGATCTCCAGGTCCCTCATGGCGATCTTGATGCCGGAGCCCAGCTCCGTAAATTCCCTGATGGCCTGGAGCCGTTTCTCCGCTTCCTCTTTCAGCATCTTGTCTCTTTTGTACATGAGAAATGCATAGGAAGTCCGGCTGGAACGGCCTACCCGCCCCCGGAGCTGATACAGCTGAGACAGGCCCATGCGGTCCGCATCGTGGATGATCATGGTGTTGGCGTTGGGGATGTCAAGGCCTGTCTCGATAATGGTAGTGGACACCAGCACGTCGATGTCGCCGTTTACAAAGTCAAACATGATTTTCTCCAGCTGCCGCTCCTGCATCTGGCCGTGGGCAAAGACCACATGGGCTCCGGGCACCAGTTCCGCTACATGAAGAGCCACATCCTCGATGTCGCTGACCCGGTTATACACATAGTACACCTGTCCGTTTCTGGCCAGCTCCCGGTTAATGGCTTCCCTCACCATCTCGTCGTTGTATTCCATCACATAGGTCTGGATGGGAACCCGGTCCACGGGAGGTTCCTCCAGAACGCTCATGTCCCGGATCCCCACAAGGCTCATGTGGAGGGTCCTCGGGATGGGTGTGGCCGTGAGAGTGAGCACGTCTACATTCTGTTTCAGCTGTTTGATCTTTTCCTTGTGAGCTACTCCGAACCGCTGCTCCTCATCGATGATCAGAAGGCCCAGATCCTTGAAGACCACATCCTTTGACAGTACCCTGTGGGTTCCGATAATCACATCCACCAGACCCTTTTTCAGGTCTGTCAGCGTCTTTTTCTGCTCCGCGGCGCTGCGGAACCTGGACATCAGATCCACCCGCACCGGAAAATCCTTCATCCTCTGGACGAAGGTATTGTAATGCTGCTGGGCCAGAATGGTAGTGGGCACCAGATACACTACCTGCTTCCCGTCCTGGATGGCCTTAAAAGCCGCTCTCAGGGCGATCTCCGTCTTCCCGTAGCCCACGTCGCCGCAGACCAGCCGGTCCATGACCTTCCGGCTCTCCATGTCTTTTTTCGTGGCCTCGATGGCGTCCAGCTGATCGTCGGTCTCCTCATAGGGAAACAGCTCCTCAAATTCCCTCTGCCACTCCGTATCCTCGCTGTACCGGAACCCTTCCGTCTCCTGCCTGGCGGCGTACAGCTCCACCAGTTCTCTGGCGATCTGCTTTACCGCCCCTTTTACTTTGGCCTTGGTCTTCTTCCACTGTTCTCCGCCCAGTCTGTTCAGCTTGGGGGCCTTTGCGTCTGCTCCCGCGTATTTCTGAATCCCGTCCAGCTTCGTGGCCGGAAGATACAGATTGCCTCCGTCAGCGTACTCGATCTTCAGATAATCCTTGACCGTCCGGTCCTGCTCGATCTTCTCGATGCCACGGTAGATGCCCAGTCCGTGGTCCTCGTGGACCACATAGTCTCCCACCGACAGTTCGGAAAAGCTCTGAATCTTCTTTCCCTCATAGGCAGTCTTTTTCCGCTTCTTCCGCTTTTTGGCCGCCCCGAACATATCTCCCTCGGTGATGACCACAAACCTGATCTGAGGATATTCAAAGCCCCGATGCAGATTGCCGTAAGTCACCAGGATCTCCCCCGGCTTTACCTGCCGCTCCCCCGCGTCAGGGCAGAACGCGCTCAGCTCATATTCCCGCAGATCTCCTGCCAGACGGCTGGCTCTTGTGTGGGAGCCGGACAGCAGAACCACCCGGTACTTCTCCCTCTTCCACCGTTTCAGGTCATTTATCAGCAGCTCGAAACCGTTCTGATAAGAATTGATATTCTTGGCCTGAATGCTGTAACGGTTTGCCACCGTCATCCCCGGCAGACGCTGTTCCAGTCCTGTCACCATCACGGTCCGGGGAGTCTGGAGACGGGCCAGAGTCTCTTTTACGGGATAGAGCAGGTCCGTCTGTTCAGGCAAAAGATATCCTTTCTCCAGACGGTGGATCATGCTCTCCCGGAATTCCGCCTCCACCGTCTCCCCTTTCTCCTTCAGCCTTCCCGGCTCGTCCAGAAACACTGCTGTGTCCTTCTCCGGAAAATACTGCTGGAACGACACCGTATCCTGAGAGAAAAAGGTAAGATAGCTGTCCAGGCCGCTGCCGCCGGCTCCCTCCTCCAGACTTTCCGTAAATTCCCTGATCACCGTGGAAATCCTGTGGGCCTCCTCTGTCTTCCTCTGATCCCGGAGAATTTTTTCCTGCTTCTTTCCCGCCTCTTTTATTCTCCGCAGGCCTTCCTCCAGCTGATCTCTCCCCAGGGCCTGTTCCGAGGCCGGGTAGAGGACTGCCATGTCTGTCTGCTCCACGGACCGCTGGCTTTCCAGATCAAAGGTCCTGATGGAATCCACCTGGTCATCCCACAGTTCGATCCGGAAAGGAAGCTCTTCCGTGAGAGGGAATACATCGATGATCCCTCCCCGTATGGAGAACTGACCCATACCGTCTACCTGCGCCATCCGCTCATATCCCATGGATATCAGCCTCTGTCTCCACTGGTCGATATCGATAATATCTCCCTGGGCCACGGTCAGTATCTGGTCCTTCAGGACGGCCAGAGGGACCAGCCGGTCCATCAGCCCGTCCAGGGTCGTCACCACCACGCCCGAAGAGTCCTCGATCAGATGCTTCACCACCGAAAGTCTCTGCCTGGTCAGCAGATTTCCGTGAATATCCGCGGCATAGAACAGAAGATCCCTGGCAGGATACAGCCACACCCGGTCCCCGAAACAGCGGAAATCCTCATAGATCTCCCTGGCTCTGGAATCGTCATAGGTCACCACCAGTTTCCAGGCATAAGTCTCCCCCGCCTCCTGCATCAGATGGACTTTCTGGGAATCCATACAGCCGCTGATCTGCACCGGCCCCTTTCCCCGGTTCAGCGCCTGATTCATCTCCTCGTACTCTGCCAGCTCCGGCAGCGGATTCGCAAATACCCTGCTCATGATCTCCCCCTCTTATTCTTCTGCCTTCTTCCTGCCGTTAAAATGATTCATGGCTGCATCGATCCCCTGGCCGATGACCGCGGCGGCAGCCTCCGCCGCCTCCCGGAACGCCTGATCCATCATCTCCTGTTCGCCTTTGGAAAAACGGCTCAGCACATAGTCCGCCAGATCCATGCTCCCGGGCTTCTCTCCTACTCCCACTTTTATCCTGGGAAATTCCTGAGTACCCAGATGGGCGATGATATTTTTTATGCCGTTATGCCCGCCGGCGCTGCCTTTCCCCCGGATTCTCAGCTGCCCCGGCTCCAGGCTCACGTCGTCATAGATCACCAGGATATTCTCCGGCTCTACTTTATAGAAATCGGCTGCCGCCCGGACGCTCTCCCCGCTCAGGTTCATAAAGGTCTGAGGTTTTAAAAGGATCACCTTCTGTCCCTCCAGCACGCCTCTGCCGCAGAGACCTTTGTGCTTTTTCTCATCTACACACAGTCCCATGCGGTCTGCCAGGATGTCGATGACTTCAAATCCCACATTGTGCCTCGTGTGCTCATATCTGCCGCCCGGATTGCCAAGTCCTGCTATTATATACATATTCATTGTACTCCTTATTCAAAACTGAGTTTTTTACAGCACGTTAAGCGTTAGCAGATTCTCCACGGGGGATAGACCGGCCCCCGGCACTGGCTGCTAACGCTGGTTTTAATATCATATCAGGTTTCCGGGGGGAAGTAAAGGAATTTGTGACAGATGGACCATTATAATTGTAATTCCAGAAAAAATCGTTTATACTATCATGTGAAAAACTGCAAATTTTATTTCACACGAGGTGGCTAATGGGAAAAATAGAGGGAATCAAAATTCATAATTACGGCCCGCTTAAGGATATTATACTAGGTAAGACCCGTTCTAATCAAAAAGAAAAAGCACTGGGAAATCTCGTGGCAGTAATCGGTCCCAGCGGAAATGGAAAAAGTACTTTTGCTGATGTATTCGGGTTTATCGCAGACTGTCTGGAGATGGGTGTGGAAGAAGCCTGCGATGCAAACAATCGAGGCGGATATGAAAAACTGATCTCACAAAATGCCGAAGACCCGATCTCATTTGAATTATACTACAGAGAATCCAGCCATACCCGTCCGATCACCTATGAACTGGTCATCGCTTTAGATAAAACGGGAAGGCCCTATGTAAAAGAGGAGCGTCTTCGCCAACGGGTAGAACGTTATGGATGGCCTCGTTCTTTTCTGTATCTTCAGGAAGGCAGAGGGTATGTCTTTGAAGGAAGCGAAAACGACGAAGCCGGTCAGAATGACGATGGTAGCATCATCGGTAAACAGGTAAATGTAGAGTTAAACGACGTCCGTCGTCTGGGAATTGTTACGCTGGGTGCTATGAAACAATATGGACGAGTAGAAAAATTTTTAACCTTTTTAAAAAGCTGGTTTCTGTGCTATTTCTCTCCCGATTCAGCGAGACAGCTTCAGTCAGCAGCACCTCATCCATATCTGAACAGGACAGGAAGCAACATCAATAATGTAGCACAATACATGTTTCGAGAAAATCCAAAAGAATTCAAAAAAGTACTGGCAGAGATTCAGGACAAACTTCCAGGAATAGAAAGAGTAGAGCCAGTCCGATTTGAAAACGGACAGATGATGCTGAAATTCTGGGAAAAAGGATTCAAAGATGCCTTTTATTCGCAAAAAATGTCAGATGGTACCTTAAAATTATTTGCTTACTACCTTCTTTTACATGAAAAAAATCCAAGACAACTGGTTTTTATTGAGGAGCCTGAAAATGGCCTCTATCATCAATATTTAAATACTCTGGCACAGGAAATGATAAAAAGTGTAGGAACCGGTTTCTCAAAACAGATTTTTGTTACAACTCACAGCCCGTTTTTTGTAAATGCTCTCGCTCCTGAAAATGTATGGGTCCTGACCAAAGAGTCAAATGGATTTTCCATTGTGCAGGAGGCCTCAAAATATCCGTTTGTAAAAGAACTTTCTGAGGAAGGGGTAGAAATGGGAGATATGTGGTACAGCAGATACTTCGGATAAGGAGCTAACATGTATGTATTTTCAATTTTTAATTGAAGATCGATCGTCAGAAATACTGATTCATCATCTTATGAATAAACTAAAGGAACGATATTGTGAAAAGGAATTGGAATATGACACAAAATCATTTAAAGGTATCGGCCATTTAAAAACAACTGGAAATCTGCTGGAGCGAAAAACAGGAAACCTGCTCAATGATCTGGGAATGTATTTACGGGCTTTTGACAAAAAACTGTCCTCTTTGCGGAATTCCGCCATTGTAATCGTGCTTGACAATGATCTCCGCGATACAAATACATTCAAAAAAGAGCTAGAACTGCTCGCCAAAAAAAATCTGACAGTAACTGATCACATCTTCAGTATCGCAGTAAAGGAAATAGAAGCCTGGCTTTTAGGAGATGTGAATGCCATAGAATCTGCATATCCGAAGATTAAAAAAAGCGCTCTCAGATATTATGTCCAAGACGGATTAGTGGACACATGGGAAACTCTGGCCAATGCTGTATATCCTGGCGGTCTGAAAGGCCTTCGGAAGAAGGCTGGGGACTCCTATTCTGAAATTGGCAGAACAAAAATGGAATGGGCTGATCGGATCGGCAGATTCATGGATCTGGAACATAATAGTTCTCCCAGTTTTCAATATTTTATAAATAACTTAAGAGACCGCATCTCACATGAAAAGGAGTGATCACATGAACCCGGACAATCAGTTTGACGTCATCATCATCGGAGCCGGCCCTTCGGGCATCTTCTGTGCCTATGAGCTGATCCGCCAAAAACCTGACCTGAAAGTGCTGATGATCGAGAAAGGCCGTCCTATCGAGAAACGGACCTGTCCCAAACGCACTACCAGAACCTGTGTGGGCTGCAAGCCCTGTTCCATCACCACCGGTTTCGCGGGAGCCGGAGCCTTCTCCGACGGAAAGCTTTCCCTGTCCCCTGACGTAGGCGGACATCTCCCGGACATCCTGGGCTATGACAAGGCGGTGGAACTGATCAGAGAATCTGATGATATCTATCTGAAATTCGGCGCCGACGCCAATGTATACGGGGTAGATAAACAGAAAGAGATCGAGGAGATCCGGCGCAAGGCTATCAACGCCAATTTAAAACTGATCGAATGCCCTATCCGCCATCTGGGCACCGAGGAGGGGTATAAGATCTATACCCGTCTTCAGAACCATCTGTCGGATCGGGGCATCCACATGAAATTCAACACCATGGTCACGGAGATCGTCATCGAAGGCAATGAGGCAAAAGCAGTGACCACAGACAGGGGAGAGACTTTCTATGCTCCGGAAATCGTGGCCGCCATCGGCCGGGAGGGCTCGGACTGGTTCAGCCATATCTGCCAGGCCCACGGCATCGACACCGAAGTGGGGACTGTGGATATCGGAGTCCGGGTGGAAGTGCGCAATGAGATCATGGATTTCCTAAATAAAAATCTCTATGAGGCCAAGCTGGTGTACTACACCCCCACCTTTGACGACAAGGTGCGGACCTTCTGTACCAATCCCTCGGGGGAGGTGGCCACGGAATATTATGAAAACGGCCTTGCCGTGGTCAACGGCCACGCCTACAAATCCGCGGATTACAAGACCAGCAACACCAATTTCGCTCTTCTGGTGTCCAAAAACTTTACCAGGCCTTTTAAGACGCCTATCGAGTACGGCAAACATATCGCCCGCCTCAGCAACATGCTCTGCGACGGGAAGATCATGGTTCAGACTTTCGGCGATTTCCAGAGAGGCCGGAGGACCACGGAAGAACGCCTCTGCCGCAACAATCTGATTCCCACCTTAAAAGACGCCGTTCCGGGAGACCTGTCTCTTGTGTTCCCCCACCGGATCATGGTGGATATCAAGGAGATGCTCCTGGCTCTGGATAAGGTGACTCCCGGCATCGCCAGCGACGAGACTCTGCTCTACGGCGTTGAAGTAAAATTCTATTCCAACAAGGTGGTGGTCAGCAAAGATTTTGAGACCAGCGTCCGGGGACTCCGGGCCATCGGCGACGGCGCGGCTGTGACCCGGGGACTGCAGCAGGCTTCCGCCAACGGCATCAGCGTGGCCCGGAGTATCCTGAAAGCACTGACCTGAGACAGCTTCTAAAGGAGGGCCGCTTTTTAGCCGTGTGGACCACAAGGACCGTCACATTGTCCCGTCCGCCCTGTTTTAGCGCCGCCTTCACCAGCATCTGCGCCTGCTCCCACGGCTCCCTGCCTGCTAAAAGCAGAGCCTTGATCTCCTCGTCTGTCAGCATATCCGTCAGACCGTCGCTGCACAGGAGAAATACGTCTCCTGGCTGCAGCAGGACGGCGCCGCTGACGGCGGGCTCCAGTTTCATCTCATCTTCGAAGATCCCCAGATGCTGAGTCAGTTCATGGCGGCTGCGGTGGCGGCGGGCCTCTTTCGGCGTCAGCACTCCTGCCTCCACCAGCTTCGCCGCCATATTGTGGTCCGTGGAGATCTGCAATAACCCATGATCCCTCAGAAGGTAAATGCGGCTGTCGCCGATATTGCAGCCCAGGGCCTTCCCTTCATCCACATACAGGGCAGCCACGGTGGAACCCATGCGCCTGCCCCCGTTTTTTTCTACTTCTTCACAGATCCGGTCATTGGCCCGCTGAAAACATACCCGCGCCGTCCCGGCCACATCCTCAAAACGGCAGGGCTCCAGGGCTTTCACCGCCAGCAGGGAAGCCAGTTCCCCTTTTTCCTCTCCCCCCATCCCGTCCGCCACGGCAAACAGAAGCCTTCTGTCCTCCCCTGTCCAGCGGCCGGCAGCTTCGGCCATATCCGTATCCGAACGGCAGCTGCCGCACAGATAGTAATTGTCTTCATTGTTGCTTCTCACATAGCCTGTATGGGTCTTTACGGCTGCAGTGATCTTCATATGATCTTCCCCTCCGTATTTCCGCGAAAACAGCTGTCTTCCATCTCCCGGCCTTTCTCACCCAGCCACCTCGTGCGTTCCGCCGGGGAACCATGGACCTGGGGAACCGCTGCCTGAAATGTCACGGACTCCTTCTTTCTTCTCATGGACCCACGGCCGCGGACAGACCCCTTCTGCCGCAGTTCTACCACGGTGTCCATGTCCCTGCCGATCTGGCCGCCAAGCCCCTGGCTGCCGTCAAAGGAACAGACCAGATAGATCCCGTAATCCGGGCCGTATCTGCCCAAATCCGCCGCAGCTGCATACAGCCGTGGAAATTCTGTCTCCAGCCGGTCCGGCCCGGTTAAAACCAGAAAACAGGATGGCAGCAGCTTTCCCGTGTGTTTCATGTATTCTCCGGGAGAATCCGCCCCCGCACGTGCAAAAAGCTCCCTGCGGGACTCCAGCTCTCCGGTCAGCTGCTCCACTGCCCTTTGAGCGGTCTCCGGTTCGCCCCTGCCAGCTGCACATACCGTATGAGGAAACGCACCCATGACCCGAAGGTCACAGACATCTGTTTTATCCCCATCCTGTCCCCGGTCCGGCCCCATGTCCAACACATAGAGCCTGATCTGTTCCGGCCCATAGTGAAAGCAGAGGGACGCTGCAACCGTCTGAAGAAATTCTGCTCCGCCAAAACATTCCCCGCCCCGGACCGCCAGGTTCCCGTCTCTCCGGAAATCATGAACCAGCCCGGGAAGGGAGCCGTCCGGCTGACCGTCCGCCACTCCCACCACGGCCCCAGGCCCCAGTTCCGGCGAGAGGATCCCGTTCCACCGGCCTTCCCGGCAGAAACGGTCGGAAAGGTCTGCCGCAGCCTCTCTCACGTCGGAAGGGATCAGCCACCCGCTCCCCTGTTCTTTCAGGGAGAACAGCTCCACCTGATCCGGCAGAACCGCATCTCCTGTCTTTACATGAAAGATCACCTTCTCGTCTGCGCTGACCACACAGATCTTCTCTCCTGCTCTCAGGCAGATCCTGCCCGCCTTGACCACGTCGCCGTCGTGAAGTTCCTGATGCCTCACAAGCCGGTCATTGACCCAGGTCCCGTTGGTGCTGCCCAGGTCCTCCACATACCACGCCCCTGCTTTCTTCACGAACCGGCAGTGGCGGCCGGAGACAAACCGGTCCAGCAGCTGGATCTGGCTGTCCCTGCCCCGGCCCACGGTGACCGCCTCCGTCTCCTCCACATAGACAGACTCTCCTTCCGCTTTCTCCATCACATAGGCCGCCTGTCTTTTCTCATAATCAATCAGGACAATGTCTCCCGGGGAGAGAATTTCCTCATAAGCTTTTGTGCCGTTGATCTCCACAGGGGAGTCTGCCTGGCAGGACCAGGCTCCGGCTTCCGGGCGAAAGGAAACCTGGCCGATTTTCACGGGTTCCGTTGCAGCTGACAGATCATAGTCTGTGATCCTGTCATTTTCCATGATCCGAAGAATAATATTCATGATCGCCTGCTCCATCTCTTTTCCATTATTGTGCTCTTAAGTCCGCCCGGGAATTTAATTCTGTCAGAGCATTCACCAGCCGCTCACAGTTCAGATACCGGTTGCCCAGAGACTTGTAGGCATCTACGTCATTTTCTCTGGTAACCCAGAAAATTTCCGGCCTTTTTTTCATCGTACCCCATACCATCTTATCCTTCCAGAATACCAGATCCAGACGGCGGTAAGGGATCTCGCCCGGTTTCTCTGTCCCCATCATCCCTTTGCCCGTGAGGAAGACCGTCCAGATAAATATGGTATCTCTTGTTATAAGAAGCCCTGCCCCTCCGGGTACATTCTTATCGATGCTGCAGTCCAGTACGGCCAGGACCTGTTCCGGGTTCACTTTCCCCTTTGCAATATTAAAAACTGCGTTGGCGCAGATCTGAGGCGGAATATTCGGGGCAAAATAAGCGTTCCAGGAAGGATCCCGGTTTTTCCACATCAGGGGCAGTCTTATTCTCCAGAAGTCCAGCAGCCGCTGCTCAAGAGTCCCGTCATCCGGCTTCTGGGGTTCCTGTCCGGGATCTTTTCTGTCGGCTCTCCTGTCTCCCAGATTCTCTGATAAATACCGGTCAACCGCTTCCCTCGAACTCCTCAGGACCTCCTCCCCGGCCTTTTGCTCCTGTCCCCTTTTCGGTTCCGGGAACCCGCCGCTTTTCTGCTCCGATCCCTTTTTCAACTCCCGGACCAGCTGATTCTTCCGTTCTTCCATGATCTGCATCAGAATCCGTACAAGGGCCTCCCGTGCCTTCTTCATCTCTGTCCCCTCCTCCAGGACACCGATAAACAGCTTCCCCTGCTGCCGTTTTCCAAAAGGACCGGCTGTCTTCTCCCCGAAGTCCTCTGCCTGAGGCTGCTTTCCGGCCCCGAAGGGACCCAGGGTCCTCTCATCAAAATCCTCCGCCGCCATAATCCCCGGGTCCTCTTTTGCGCTCTCCCGGCTCCTGATTCCTCTCTCCCCCGAAGCTCTGACCTCTGTCAGGGCCTCTTTGAATTCCGCCGCCGTCCGGTATCTCTCCGACGGTTCAAAGGCGCAGGCTTTCAGGATCACCTCCGCCAGCTCTCTGCCAGCATTGCAGGGAGGCAAAAGAGGGGTTCCCGCCATCCGCTTTGCCAGGGCATTGGCCGGATCGTCAAAATCCACCGGCTGCGGAGCCGGAGGCAGAAACGGCAGACGGTTTCCGTTCATCAGCTGATACAATACCAATCCCAGAGAATAGATATCCACGGAGGCGCCATAAGGTTTTCCCAGATAGACTTCCGGAGCCATATACCCTTCAGTTCCCTGCCTTGTGGCGGACATGGTCTTTGTCAGGGAGCGGGCCACGCCGAAGTCTCCCAGCTTAAACCATCCGGCTTCGCTGACAAACAGATTGCCGGGTTTGATATCCCGGTGGATGATCTCTTTTTTCCGGCAGAATTCCAGGGCATCGCTGATCTCGATCCCCAGGCGGATCACCTCGTCCTCATCTAAGGGGTGCTTTCTGATATAATCCTGAAAAGACGTCAGCAGTTCCATCCGGATCTGGATATCCTGTCCTATGCCGTCGCCGTGGGGCTCCACATGGGTATCCTCAAAGGAGACGATACCCGGATGGCTTTTCAGTGCAGACATTACCTGGATCTCTCTGATCAGACTGGCCGCCATATTCCGAAAATACCCGGCCGCGGATTCCTCGTCGAGTCCCATATTGAGAACAGCCTTCCTGTCAGATTCCGACTGAGGGATCCGGATGATTTTCATGGCGGAAACGGCAGTGATACCGTAACTCTCCTTCTTCAGTTCAAAGACTTTCCCGAAACCGCCTTCCCCCAGGACCCTGGTGATCTCCCAGTCTCCAAATACCTTTGTACCCACATCGTACTGTATCATTTTTCAATCCTTTCTCTTTCCGTTCCGCCAGGGGCAAAATTCCTTCTGTCCCTTACATCAATGCATAACATGATTATACGACCCCGGCCGCTCCTTTGCAACGGCTTACTTCCTTATGCTCTTTCGGGGCAGCGCCCGATACCGGTCTGCCTCAGAAGACTTCCGTGTAAAAAGATGATTTTTATCCCATACCATTGATTTTTTTCCAAAAATAAGCTAGGATATTAACCAGTTAATTTTTGAATAACGGGGGGAAAATTCCAATGACAATCGTAGTTACCATGGTTAAACTGCTGTTTACTATGGCAGCAGGGTTTTATCTGAACAAAAAGAATATCCTGGATCAGGAGACCAGCAAAAAGTTATCTACAATGGTTGTAAATTTCACCGCGCCTCTTCTGATCATCAGTTCTGCCAGCCAGATGGCAGGAGACAGCCAGGGGGTGATCATCCTGATGCTGATTTCCGGCCTCTGCCTCTATTTCCTGTTTCCTCTGGTTTCCATACCTGTGGTCCGTCTTCTCCGTGTGCCTTCGGACTGCCGCGGAGTTTACCAGTGTATGATCATGTTTGCCAACACCGCGTTTATGGGATATCCTGTGGTCCAGGCTCTGTACGGAGAATCTTCTATTTTTTATACCACCATTTTCAATCTGGGCTATAATATCCTGTTCTACACCTACGCCGCTTTCCTTCTGGACAAAGACGGCGGACAGGCATCCCGGTTTGAACCCAGAAGACTGCTGAGCGCCGGTTTCCTGTCCGGTTTCCTGGCCGTGATCATTCCTTTTGCCGGCATTACCCTGCCGGATATCATACTGCAGCCCTGCAGCTTTATCGGCAGCATCACCACCCCCATGTCCATGCTGATCATCGGCAGCAATATGGCCAACTATCCCCTCCACGACATTTTCAGCGAGAAAAAGGTTTATGTCATGGCAGCTCTCCGGCTCCTGGTCATCCCTGTGCTGGCTGCCCTGTTTATGAGCTTCCTCACCGATGATCCTCTGCTGATCTGCATGACCTCCATGACCCTGGGCATGCCTGTAGGTTCCATGGTGGCCATGGCCAGCAGCAAATATGAAAAGCAGGGACGGATCGGGTCCATCAGCGTGGTCATGACTACCATCTGCTCCATGGTCACCATCCCGATCCTGGCTACTATCTTTAAATTCTGGTTTGGAGTGTAGTGATATGAGAATAAGACATAATGGACCTTTCGTCAGGATATGTCCCGTCGCTGCCCTGATTCTGACAGCCGTTCTGAGTCTGGCCGGATGCGGCGCAAATTCCGGTACCGGCTCCGCATCCGACCCCGGCATCGGCTCTGACAGCTCCGGCAGTTCCGGCTCTGACCGACTTTCCGACACGACAGCTTCCGGTCAGGAGAATGCGGATGCGGGCTACGAAGCCCCGTCCTCTCCCGGGACAGACGGCGCCGTAGTCTTTCAGGACTCTCTTGGCCGCCAGGTTACGGTCACAGACCCGGAGCGCACCGCCGCCATGATCGGGAGCTTTGCCGATATCTGGTGTCTGGCAGGCGGTAAAGACAGCCTTGTAGCCGCGGCTCACGACACCTGGACTTATTTTGATCTCGGGCTGGATGATTCGGTGATCGACATCGGCAATACGAAGGAACCTAATCTTGAACTGCTGGCTGCTGCGGACCCTGATTTTGTCATCGCCAGCAGCAACACAGACGCGGACGTCCGGATCCTGGACACCCTGGAATCCATGGGTATGAACGTGGCCTATTTCCAGGTCAGCAACTTCGAAGAATATCTTCACATGCTGGATATCTGTACTCAGATCACCGGCGAGCGTCAGCGTTATCACCAGTACGGGGAACTTCTCCGGGAACAGATCGACCGGTCCAAAGATGCCGCCGACGGTTCCTCTCCCACGGTGCTGTATGTCCGGGCTTCCGGTTCGAGCTGTAAAATAAAAAACAGCCGGGGAAGCGTCCTTGGAGAGATGCTCCGGGACCTGGGCTGCGTCAACATCGCGGACAGCGAAACCAGCCTTCTGGAGGACCTGAATATGGAGGCCATACTGGCCGCTGATCCGCAGTATATTTTTGTTGTCCTCCAGGGTGCCGACAAAGAGGCTGTCACCGAAACTCTGGAAAAAAATCTTCTGTCTCATCCCGCATGGCAGAACCTGACTGCAGTACAGGAAGGCCGCTACCATATTCTGGATGACCGGCTGTACAACTTAAAACCCAACGCCCTCTGGGGACAGGCCTACGAAGACCTGGCCAGACTCCTGTATCCGGATTCTTTCTGACGGCTACGGGAGACCTCCCAGTTCCAGGGCCGTTACCGCTCCCACGACAATGACGGCAGGTGGCTTCACCTGCTTTTTTTCTGTCTCCTCCACAATGGTCCTCAGAGTTGCCCTTACGGTCACAGGGCTGGGAGCATTGCCGCCGGAGACCACAGCCGCCGGGGTCTCCTCATCCATCCCCGCCGCCAGCAATCTGCCTGCGATCCTGTCCAGCTGACCGAGACCCATAAGAAATACCAGGGTTCCCTTAAGCTTTGCCAGGATATCCATATCCTCCGGCAGTCCATCCTCTGTGTCTGCCGTGTGAGCCGTGATAATGTGGACGCTCCGGCTCAGCCCCCGGTAAGTCACGGGGATTCCGGCCATGGCAGGGATGGCGATGGCAGAAGAGATTCCCGGAACCTCCTCGCAGGCGATGCCGGCTTCCATGAGAGCCTTCATCTCCTCGCCGCCCCGGCCGAATACAAAAGGATCTCCGCCTTTCAGCCGGACTACCGTCTTTCCCTCCCCGGCTTTCCGGATCAGGAGACTGCAGAGCTCCGGCTGAGACAGGGAATGCTTCCCGCAGCGTTTTCCTCCATAGATCTTCTCCGCCGTGTCCGGAACCTGTTCCAGAAGCTTTTCATCGATCAGATCGTCATAGACCAGAACCTGGCACTGCCTCAGCAGCTCCAGGCCTCTGACCGTAATCAGCTCTCCCTTTCCGCACCCTGCGCCTACCAGATATACCTTTCCCCGTCCGCTCATAACCGGTTTTCTGACTCCTTCCTCATGATCTGACCGAACTCTTCTTCCGTAAGCCCCCGTCCTTTCTCCAGACAGGTCTCAAAAAGTCTGGAAAAAAGTGCGGACCTGCGCCTTTCTTCTCCTATGGCCGACTTGATCTCCGGTCGTCTGGCCTCCAAAAACTCCAGTATCTGATCAAAATTTTCAGGCAGACTCTCTTCCAGCAGCTTTCTCACATGAACCGCCCCTGCAGGACTGGCTCCCTCTGTGGAGATTCCCACAGACAGCTTTCCCCTTTTTACGAGGGAGGGAAAGATAAAGGAACATGCCTGCCGGTCATCCACCACATTCACCAGAAGCCCTCTTTCTCTGCACAGCCGTGAGATCCTGTGGTTCATTTCCCGGTCGTCTGTGGCGGCAATGACGAAGTACTTCCCCTCCAGCATGTATTCCTGAAAAGGTTCTCTCAGAACCGTCACGCCTTCTGTCTGGAGAATCTCTTCCCTCACTTCCGCCGCAGCCACGGTCAGCCTGGGACCGTAGGGAACCAGCTTCTCGATCTTGCGCAGCGCCACGGTCCCCCCTCCTGCCACCAGGCCCTCCTTACCGGACAGATCCACAAAAAAAGGAAAATAACTCATGGCTATATTACATTCTGAGGCTGGCCGTCAAGCCATTTTCTGATATTTTCACAGACGATCACCGCCCGTTTTTCAAAAGCCTGATGGGAGGCAAATGCCACATGAGGTGTGGCGATCAGGTTTGGGGCGTTAAACAGCACATGATCGGAAGGTACCGGCGGCTCCATCTCAAACACATCTACGGCCGCTCCCGCGATGTCTCCCTCTTTCAGAGCCTCTGCCAGGGCCTGGCTGTCTACCACAGGACCTCTGGCCGTGTTGATGAGAACGGCTGTCTTCTTCATCTTCTTCAGCTGCTCTCTGCCGATCAGTCCTCTGGTGGCCTCGTTTAACGGCACATGGAGAGACACGATGTCACAGGTTTCCAGAAGCTGGTCCAGAGACACAAATCTGACCCCTTCTATATCTTTTTTCGTCCTGTTGTACACATATACCTGGCAGCCAAAAGCCTGGGCGATACGGATGACTCTTCTCCCGATGGCCCCTGCTCCCACGACGCCGAATGCCTTTCCCTCCAGTTCATATCCCACCAGACCTGCTTTCGTCCCTTCGTTTCTGACGGCCCTGTCGCAGGGAATGATGTTTCTGGCCAGACTGACCGCAAAACCGAATACCAGATCTGCCACTGCCACGGTGGAATAGCCGGCGCAGTTGCACACCGTGATTCCTCTCTCCCTGCAGTACTCCATATCCACGTGATCGACTCCGGTAAATGCCACGCAGATCATCTTAAGATCCGGACACTGGGAGATCACTTCTCTGCCGTACTTAAAATTGGACAGCACCACACAGTCTGCATCCCGGCTTCTCTCGATGAGGCCCGGGACATCCTCGATCCTGGTGTCATAGAATACGGTCTCCACCCTGTCTCCCAGCTCCTTCTGAACCATATCCTTCAGTTGATCCTGGCTGATCCCCAGCGGCTCTAAAAATGTTACTTTCATATATCTGTTCTCCTCTCTTCTCATAAAAACGGCGGCCTCCATGCCGCCGTTTTTACTGTCTTTCTGTTATTACGATGCCGCTTCGCTCTCCAGCGTGGTAGTCTCGTACTTATCCAGGATCATCCTCTGGATCATATCCCGTGTCTCCGAATTGATCGGGTGCGCGATATCCCGATATTCCCCGTCTGCTGCCTTGCGGCTGGGCATGGCGATAAACAACCCTTTTTCTCCCTCGATCACTTTGATGTCATGAATCACGAATTCATTATCCAGGGTGATCGAAACGATAGCTCTCATTTTTCCCTCTTTCTCAATTTTTCTTACTCTTACATCTGTAATTTGCATCTTTATCCCCTCTCTGTTGCTCCCCTGGCCCCCGCCAGAGGTGTTGCCTTTGTTGCCTTTTGTTGCCTTGTGTTACAATGTATAACGCTCATTCTTCTCCACGACGATCTTTACGTTCTCCGGTGTTCCGATGTACGTGGTATTGGCCCGGATAGTATCCCGGCTCTCCACGATACAGTTTTCGATCACCGTATTGTCTCCGATATATACGTCATTGAGAATAATGGAATTCTTGATCACGCAGTTATTGCCCACATATACCTGTTTAAATAAAACAGAGTTCTCCACCACGCCGTTGATGATGGTGCCGCTGGACACCAGGCTGTTTCTCACGTCAGCGCCCGGATTGTACTTGGCCGGCGGCAGATCGCCTACTTTGGAATAGATCTCCGGATACTGCCTGAAGAAATAATCTCTTACCTCCGGTTTCAGAAAATCCATATTGGTCTCATAATAGGACTCCACGGACGCGATGTTGCTCCAGTAAGTGTTCAGCTCATATGCATAGATCCTCTTGATATTCTTATACCGTACCAGAATATCATTGACAAAGTCATACCGGTCTTCCTGAGCGCAGCGCTCCAAAAGCTCGATGAGCTGACGGCGGCGGATAATATAAATACCGCAGGAAATGGTGTTGGACTCAGCCATCATGGGCTTCTCCTGGAAATCCAGGATCCGTCCGTCCTCATTGGTCTTGATCACGCCGAACCTGGTCACATCCGCCTCTGCCGGCATGGTCTTGCAGACTATGGTAATGTCGGCTTTTTTCTCGATGTGATACTCCAGAACCTTGTTGTAATCCAGTTTGTAGATACAGTCGCCGGATGTGATCACCACATATGGCTCGTGGCTGTTCTGTAAAAATGTCAGGTTCTGATACAGCGCATCTGCCGTGCCCCGATACCAGTCATTGTGTTCTGCCGTGATCGTCGGCGTGAACACGAACAGGCCTCCCTGCTTTCTTCCGAAATCCCACCATTTGGAGGAATTTAAGTGCTCGTTGAGGGAGCGGGAATTATACTGGGTAAATACCGCCACACTCTGAACGCGGGAATTGGACATGTTGCTCAGGGCAAAATCTATACTGCGGTAACTGCCTGCAATAGGCATGGCCGAAATGGCCCGCTTGTTGGACAGTTCCCGCATCCTCTTGCTGTTGCCGCCTGCTAAAACGATACCGATTGCTCTCATCTCGCGCCACCTGCCTTCATAATGTAGTCTCCGCTGGCCAGTAAGCCCTCCGGGTAGTCTTCTGCTGTGGTTTCGCCGGAGATCGCCGTATTCTTGCCGACTTTTACATTGTCAGGGATGACGCTGTGTTCTCCGATGGTCACCAGGTCTGACTGATATACCTTGGGATCGTATTTGTTGGGGGCGACCTCACCGACTCCTAACTCTACATTGCTGCCGACCACCACATCTTCGGCTATGATAGCTTTCTTGACAATAGTGTTCTCACCGATGGTGCTTCCTCTCATGACGATGGAATCCCTCACCACGGCTCCTTTGGCGATAGTTACGCCGGCGCCGATGACGGAATTCCTCACTTCGCCGCAGATCTCTGTCCCCTCGCCGATGATGCTCTTCTCAATGACCGCATCCGCCGCTACAAACTGAGGAGGTATGATATCACTCTTGGTATAGATCTTCCAGTACTCTTCATAGAGATTGAATTCGGGAATGATATCAATGAGCTCCATGTTGGCTTCCCAGTAAGAACTCAGGGTTCCTACATCTTTCCAGTAGCCGTTGTACTCGTAGGCAAAGATCCTCTGTCCCTGACTGTGGCAGTGGGGAATCACATGTTTGCCGAAGTCACAGCTGGGTACCTCAGACAACTGTACCAGCGCGTCTTTTAAAACTTTCCAGCTGAATATATAGATACCCATGGATGCCAGATTGCTTCGCGGATTTGCCGGCTTCTCCTCGAATTCCGTGATTCGGTTGGTGTCATCTGTGATGACGATACCGAAACGGCTGGCTTCTTCAATGGGCACAGGCATAGCAGCAATGGTGATATCTGCATTATTGGCCTTGTGATATTCCAGCATGACTTCATAATCCATCTTGTAAATGTGATCTCCGGACAGGATCAGCACATATTCCGGATTGTACTGCTCCATGTACTCCAGATTCTGATAGATGGCATTGGCCGTTCCTGTGTACCAATCGCTTCCCTTGCTTTTTTCATATGGAGGAAGCACAGTGACTCCGCCTACGTTTCTGTCCAGATCCCACGGAATACCGATCCCAATGTGAGTGTTCAGACGCAGCGGCTGGTACTGAGTCAATACACCTACAGTATCGACGCCGGAGTTGATGCAGTTACTCAGTGGGAAATCGATGATTCTGTATTTCCCGCCGAAGGATACTGCAGGTTTTGCTACTTTTTGGGTTAAGACTCCAAGACGGCTGCCTTGTCCCCCCGCCAAAAGCATGGCGATCATCTCTTTCTTGATCACGTTATCACCTCTTGCTGTGTATTTTTCTGTCTGGCATTGAGCGGGCGGGCGGATAATCGGGCGGAAGGCGGGGCCGCGGCGCTTCGCTGGCGGCTTGTGGGGCCGGGGGAAGCTGGGATTTCGGCGGATGAGAGATTGATGTAGAAAACCGCGGAAATCTTTGTGGAGACGGGGCTCGCCGGGATGGGGAGCTCGTCTGACGACTTCGCTTGGATTAAGCGGCTCGCCTTTGGCTTTGCCGGGACGGGCTCGTCTGGCAACTTCGCTTGGATTAATGGGGCTCGCCTTTGGCTTTGCCGGGACGGGCTCGCTGACGCTTCGCTTGGATTCAAGGGGACTGGGGATTTGACTCCGCAGTGGCTCTCGCTTCCGCTGCGCTCCAGCTCGATCACGGGCTTCGCCCTATGAAAAAGTACAGTTATTCAGCTGCTTACGTGCAAGCACGACGCCGCTTCTTAACTGCACTTTTTCGCACTGCTCATTGCTTACGTGGACATTATACCACATTTCCTGGAAATAGTGAATAAATTCTTCCCAGTTTCTTAATGTTTTTCGGGGGATTTTTGAGTTTTTTCTGTAATAAAAGGTCTTGTTGGGGTCTTGAATCGATGATTAAAATAAAGTATAATTAGGAACATGTACTAATCAGGGAAAAGGAGATTGTTATGGATTTAGTGACTGTGAGAGAAATATATAGAAACAGGAGTCAATTTCTGGATAAGCAGGTGTCGGTGGGGGGATGGGTCCGCAGTGTCAGGGATTCTAAGTCTTTTGGATTTGTGGTTTTGAGCGACGGGTCTTATTTTGAACCGCTTCAGGTTGTTTATCATGATACTATGGATAATTTTGATGAGATCAGCAGGCTCAATGTAGGGGCGGCTCTTATTGTTACGGGCACTCTGGTGGCTACGCCTCAGGCGAAGCAGCCTTTTGAGATTCAGGCCTCTGAGATCACGGTGGAGGGGCCGTCTGCTCCTGATTATCCTCTTCAGAAAAAGCGCCACAGTTTTGAATATCTCAGGACCATCTCTCATCTGCGTCCCAGAACCAACACGTTTCAGGCCGTGTTCCGGGTCCGCTCTCTGATCGCTTATGCGATCCATCAGTATTTCCAGGAGCGGGATTTTGTCTATGTCCATACGCCGCTTATTACTTCCAGCGACTGTGAAGGGGCCGGCGAGATGTTTCAGGTGACTACCATGGATCTTGAGAATATTCCCAGGACCCCTGGAGGGGCTGTGGATTTCTCCCAGGACTTTTTCGGTAAGCCCACCAGCCTGACTGTAAGCGGTCAGCTTAACGGCGAAACTTATGCCATGGCTTTCCGCAATATCTATACTTTCGGTCCTACTTTCCGGGCTGAGAACTCCAACACCACCCGCCATGCGGCCGAGTTCTGGATGATCGAGCCGGAGATGGCTTTCGCCGATCTGGAAGACAATATGGCCGTGGCTGAAGGGATGCTGAAATATATTATCCGCTTTGTGCTGGAACATGCCCCTGAGGAGATGAACTTCTTCAATCAATTTGTGGACAAAGAACTTCTGGAGCGGTTAAACGGCGTCCTGAACTCCGAATTCGAACATGTGACCTATACCGAGGCTGTGGAGATCCTGGAGAAGAACAACGATAACTTTGATTATAAGGTGTTCTGGGGCTGCGACCTGCAGACGGAACATGAAAGATATCTGACGGAACAGGTGTTTAAAAAGCCTGTGTTTGTCACCGATTATCCCAAGGAGATCAAGGCCTTCTACATGAAGCTGAACGAAGACGGGAAGACCGTGGCGGCCATGGACTGCCTGGTTCCCGGTATCGGCGAGATCATCGGCGGAAGCCAGCGTGAAGACAACTATGAGAAACTGGCGGCCCGCATGAAGGAGCTGAGACTGAAAGAAGAAGACTACGGCTTCTACCTGGATCTGCGCCGTTACGGTTCCGCACGCCACTCCGGTTTCGGACTGGGGTTTGAGAGATGTGTGATGTACCTGACCGGCATGTCCAACATCCGCGACGTGATCCCCTTCCCCAGAACCGTCAATAACTGCGAGTTATAATCATCGAAACCTGCCAAGGAGGAACTGACATGAAATTTATCCACACTGCCGATGTCCACTGGGGCATGACTCCGGACAGCGACAAGCCCTGGTCCCGGGAGCGGGCACAGGCTGTCAAGGATACATTTTCCCAGATCGTCACAAAGGCCCGGGAGATGGAGGCCGATTTTCTGTTCATCTCCGGAGACCTGTTCCACCGGCAGCCTCTGCAAAAAGATTTAAAAGAGATCAACTATCTCTTTACCACCATACCTTCGGTACACATTGTGATCATCGCAGGCAATCATGACCGGATCCGGAGCAATTCGGCTCTCCACAGTTTTACCTGGTGCCCCAATGTGACGTTTTTTATGAACGACCAGATGAGCAGTGTGTATTTTGAAGACTGCAATGTGGAAGTTCACGGATTCAGCTATACCACCACCGAGATCCGGGAGAACCGGGCAGACCATCTGACCGTTCCCCTGGATGGCCGGATCCATATCCTGATGATCCACGGCGGAGATGCCAGCCATCTTCCTTTTGATAAAAATGCCCTGGGGGCGTCGGATTTTTCCTACATCGCCCTGGGCCATGTCCATAAGCCGGAGATCCTGATCCCCGACAAGATGGCTTACCCCGGCTCCCCGGAACCTCTGGACAAGACAGAGACCGGGGTTCACGGCATCATCAGGGGGGAGATCCATGATTCCACCCGAAAGGTCACATCCCTGGAATTTCTGCCCCTGTGCCGTTCTCAGTATATCCCCCTGGCGGTAAATATCACCCCGGCCACCACCAACACGGAGCTGGAGATGAAGATCTCCCAGGAGATCGAACGGCGGGGACGCCACCATATCTACCGTTTCCGCATCCGGGGCATGAGGGATCCTGAGATGGAATTTGACCTGGAAAATCTCCTGTCCAAATTCCGGATCGTGGAGATCACGGACGAATCGGAACCTCAATATGATTTCAGCGCCCTGTTTGCGGAACATCCCAGCGATATGATCGGATTCTATATCCGGGCTCTCCAGAAGCCCGATATGAGCGCCGTGGAGAAAAAGGCTCTGTACTACGGGATCAACGCCCTTCTCCGCACTACCGACGAAAGGAGCCCCTCATGAAATTTATCGAACTTCAGATAAAAGGCTTTGGAAAATTTCATGACCGCACCATCTCATTTCAGGACGGCTTAAACGTAGTCTATGGAAAAAACGAAGCAGGCAAATCCACGATCCACACCTTTATCCGGGGTATGCTCTTCGGTATCCAGCCTCAGAGAGGCCGTGCCTCCAGAAATGATCTCTACAGCAAATATGAGCCGTGGGAAAACAGCGGCACCTACGAAGGCGCCCTCCGACTGGAACAGGGGGGACACACTTACCGGATCGAACGCAGCTTTCAGAAGAACCGGAAGGATCTCCGGGTCATCGACGAGACACTGGGCAAATCTCTGGAGCCTGCCAGGGCTGTCTTAGACCAGCTGCTGTGCGGTTTGAGCGAGACGGCTTACAACAACACCGTCAGCATCGGACAGCTGAAAAGCGCCACTGAGGCAGGGATGGTGTCAGAACTGAAAAATTATATCGCCAACATGAACACCACCGGCAATATGGCCCTGAACATTACCCGGGCCACGGATTATCTGAAGGCCCAGAAGAAACAGCTGGAAGCCCAGCTGGTGCCCGAGGCCGCCCGTTCCTACACCTCCCTTCTGGGAGAGATCAAGACCCTGGAGAAGGAGATCTCCGCCCCGGAGTACGTCAATCAGCTTCCTGCCTATCAGAAGATGCGCACGGATGTGCGGTCCGAGATCGAGGCAAAACAGAAGGAAAAGGAAGCTCTGCTCCAGAAAACGGCCAGAGGCCGTCAGGTTCTCGCCCAGAATCAGTTTACAGATATACACTCTATTGAGGAATATGAAAAAAAGACTCAGGATGTCTATGAAGACTATCTCCAGACCAGGGCAGCCTGCGACAGCAGATCCCGGCGGGTTTTCCAGACAGCCATGTTTCTCCTGGGCGCCGGTTTTCTCGCCTGCGGCCTGTACTTTCATTCCCTCGGAGAATGGAATCCTGTCACGGACTATCTCTTTGATTTGAATATCGATTTTCCCGGAACTGCCGTTTTTGTGATTATGATTTCCCTGTCCGTCTTTTTCTGCCTGACAGGAGCCCTGTCGGTGTGGAAAGGGAAACGGCTTATCAAAGAGGCGGCCTTATCGTCCCAGGTCCTCAGAGAGTCCTTTTCCAGACAGCTGGGAGACGGAACCGTCTCTCCCCAGGCCATGGAAGCGTTCCAGACAAGGATGGCGGAATTTAAGCGTCTCAGCGCTGCCATGGACAGATCCGAAGAGGCCGTCAGCCGTCTGGCAGACGAGATCAGCGCTCTTCAGACAAAACAGAATGACTGCAGCCAGGTCATCGAAAAGCAGCAGAAGCTTCAGTGGGAGCTGGAAAAGAAGCTGGAGCTCCTCTCCGGCTATAAGACTCAGACAGACGTGCTCCGCCGGACGCTGGCGGAAAATAACCGGCTGACCCGGGAGATCTCGGCCATCGATCTGGCTCACGACACCATGACCGAGCTGTCCTCCTCTATCCGGGATTCTTTCGGTCTCTATCTGAACAAGACCGCCTCGGAGCTGATCGACGGCATCACCGGAGGCGTCTACAAGAGCATCAGCATCGACGAGAATCTGAACGCGTTTATGAATACTCCCGTGCGGCTGATTCCTCTGGAACAGGTCAGCAGCGGCACCATGGACCAGATCTACCTGGCTCTGCGGCTGGCCGCCGCCGGCCTGATCCAGAGCGGCCAGGAGGAACCTTTTCCTCTGATCTTCGACGACAGCTTCGTCCTCTATGACGAGGACCGTCTGAAAAGCGTGCTGAAATGGCTGCCTGAGACCTACGACGGGCAGATCATTATCTTCACCTGTCATCAGAGAGAGGCACAGATGCTGACAGCCAACCAGATCGCATACCATTTTATCGAAATATAAGTGAGGAGAGCAGGCCTTGAAAAATATTCTCGGTTTCTACCTGAAGCCTTATTACGGACGTATGGCGTGGGGAATTTTTATAAAGTTTACCGGGACCATCATGGACCTGCTTCTCCCATGGACTCTGGCCTACATGATCGACCAGGTGATCCCATCCGGCCGCCGGGAAGAGCTCTTCTTCTGGGGCGGCTTTATGGTTCTGTGCTCTTTTCTCGCCGTCCTGTTCAATATCATGGCTAACCGCATGGCCTCCAGAGTGGCCAGCGATGCCATCTACACGGTCCGGGAGGACCTGTTTGCCAGGGTTATGTACCTGTCCCATGAAGACGGGGACCGGATCACAAGGCCGTCTCTCATCTCCCGGCTGACCAGTGATACCTACTATGTCCATCAGATGCTTACCCGGGTACAGCGCCTGGGAGTTCGGGCTCCTATCCTCCTTCTGGGAGGCGTGGCCATGACCATGATCCTGGATCCGGTTCTCGCCTGTGTGCTTCTGGCCACCATGCCTCTTCTGACCATGGTGGTGATTGTGGTGTCCAGAAAGGGAATCCCTCTTTTTGCCGCCCTCCAGTCATCCGTAGACGGATTTGTCCGTCTGGTACGGGAAGACATCGCCGGAATCCGGGTCATTAAAGCCCTGTCAAAGGAGGATTCTGAGAGGGAACGCTGCGACAGGCTCAATCTGGAGGTGACGGCTGCCGGACAGAAGGCGGCCATGACTACTGCAGTCAGCAACCCTGCCATGAATATTTTCCTGAATCTGGGTCTGGTGGGTGTCATTATCGTCGGAGCTTACCGGGTCAATGCCGGCACCTGCCAGGTGGGAAAGATTCTGGCTTTTATGACCTATTTTACCATCATTCTCAATGCCATGATGTCCATCTCCCGTATGTTTGTCATCATCTCTCAGGCAGCGGCTTCGGCAGAGAGAATCGATCAGGTACTGTCTTCCAATGACGAGAGACAGTCCCGGGCCGGCGGAAATTCAGATGAAAACCATATTCCGAAGCAGCATTCCGGCTCCGCCGATCTGGTCCCCCATATTGAATTTGACCATGTATCCTTTTCTTACAACAAGAATCAGCCGGATCTGTCCGACATCAGTTTCTGCCTGAACCGGGGAGAGACCCTGGGCATCATCGGCTCCACCGGTTCCGGGAAAACCACTGTCATCAATCTTCTGATGGGGTTTTACCGGCCTGACCGGGGACGGATCCGTATAGACGGACAGGATACAGCCGGGATGGATCTTAAAAGTCTCCGCAGCCGTTTCGGAGCCGTTTTTCAGAATGATGTGATTTTCGAAAATAGTATTTTTAAAAATATCGTCATGGGGAGGCAACTGACTCCTGATCAGGCCCAGAAAGCCCTGGAACATGCCAGAGCCGCAGAATTTGTGAAAGAAAAAGGCGGGCTGGACCAGCAGCTGGATATCCGGGGCGCCAACTTAAGCGGCGGTCAGAAGCAGCGTCTCCTCATCGCCCGTGCCCTGGCCGACAATCCGGAGATCCTTGTTCTGGACGACTCTTCCAGCGCCCTGGATTATAAGACCGATGCCGCTCTGAGACAGGAACTCAACGATCATTTCCGCCGGACCACCTGTGTCATCATCGCCCAGCGGGTCAGCTCTGTCATGAGCGCAGATCATATTCTGGTTCTGGAAGACGGAAAAGCTGTCGGCTACGGGACTCATGAACATCTGATGGAGACCTGTGCCATTTACCGGGAGATCGGCAGTTCCCAGATGGGGGCGTGAGGCGGCGGAGAAGACTTTGGACCACACAGAGCAGAAGAAGAGAAAGGAGAGAAAACACATGGCAGGCCGCGGCAGAACACGGAATGATGCGAGTATGATCCCGGATGAAAAAGCCATAGAGACCATCCGGAAAAGAAAAGGGACCATTCTTCGTCTGGGCAGATATCTGCTGGGCTACTGGCCTCTGCTGACTCTGGCTCTGGTCATGAATCTGGCCGGCAATGCCCTGGCACTGGTGGGGCCTCTTCTGTCCGGGTATGCCATCGATGCCATCGAACCCGGCATGGGGCGGGTAAATTTTTCTCTGATGTTCCGTTATGCGGCACTCATGGCCCTGTTCTACGTCATCTCTGCGGCTTTTTCCTATGGACTGACGGCCTTGATGATCACTGTCAGCCGGAAAGTGGTCTATCAGATGCGCCGGGAGGTATTTGACCGGATGCTGTCCCTGCCTGTGGGATATTTCGACACCCATCAGACCGGAGATATCATCAGCCGGATCTTTTATGATATTGATACGGTCAATGAATCTCTCTCCAACGACCTGATCCAGATCCTGGGAACCGTAATCACCGTAGCAGGTTCCCTCTACATGATGGTGGTGATCTCCCCCCGCCTGGTTCTGATCTTTCTCTTTACAGTGCCTTTGTCCGGATTTATCACCCGTTTCATCACTTCCAGAACAAGACCTCTGTTCCGAAAGCGGTCTGCCGGTCTGGGCCGTCTCAACGGTTTTGCCGAGGAGATGGTCACGGGCCAGAAAACGATCAAGGCATACTGCCAGGAAGAAGATACCATCTCTGAGTTCCGGCAGAAAAACAGGGAGGCCGTGGAATCCTACTACCAGGCGGAATACTACGGAAGTATGGTAGGTCCCATGGTCAACTTCGTCAACAATCTGTCCCTGTCTCTGGTCAGTGTGTTCGGCGCCGTATTATTTATGATGGGAAAGATGTCCATCGGACAGATTTCCTCTTTTGTGCTGTACTCCAGAAGGTTCTCAGGCCCCATCAACGAGGCCGCCAATATTGTCAGTGATCTGCAGTCAGCCGTGGCCGCTGCCGAGCGGGTATTTGCTCTCATGGACCAGGCGCCGGAGGAGGCTGACAGGCCGGGGGCCCTTGCTCCTTCCCATATCCGGGGTCAGGTAGAGATCTCCCATGTGGATTTCGGCTATGTACCGGAAAAGCCTATCCTCAGCGATCTGTCTCTCACCGCCGCTCCCGGCAGTCTTACAGCCATCGTGGGGCCCACCGGAGCAGGCAAGACCACGGTCATCAATCTTCTCATGCGTTTTTATGATGCTCAGTCCGGAGAAATCCGGGTAGACGGACGGGAAATACATAATTTTACCAGAAAATGCCTGCGTCAGTCCTATGCCATGGTCCTTCAGGACACCTGGCTCTTCTATGGCACGGTTTTCGAAAATCTGGCCTACGGAAGGGAAAATATCTCCAGAGAACAAGTGATCCAGGCAGCAAAAGCCGCCCGGATCCACAATTTTATCATGGCTCTGCCTCAGGGCTACGACACGGTCCTGCTGGAGGACGGAGCCAACATCTCCAAAGGGCAGAAACAGCTTCTGACCATCGCCAGAGCCATGTTGTCGGAGGCCAGAATGCTTATCCTTGACGAGGCCACTTCCAACGTGGATACCCGAACCGAAATCCGGATTCAGGAAGCCATGCGCGGCCTGATGAAGGACAAGACCTGCTTCGTCATCGCTCACCGCCTCTCCACGATCCGCAACGCGGACCAGATCGTGGTGGTGGACCATGGGGAAGTGGTGGAACAGGGCACTCATGATGAGCTTATTGAAAAGCAGGGCTTTTATTATCAGATGTATCAGGCGCAGTTTCAGTGAGAACTGCGCCTCCATATCTTATCGGAATCCCTCTATCCCTTCCAGAACGTCCGGAGTCTTCGTAGTCATAACTCCTTCCTCCTCTTCAAGTTTCTTCTCCGAGACGATATAGGAAACATCGTCTCTTTCGTCTTTTCTCAAAATCACCCATTTCCCCATGTCGAAAGTAACGGGAAATGTGTCGGTTCCGCCGTCCTTCCTCTCAAATTTCCACAGAACGCCGCCGTTCCACAGTCCCCGGCTCACCGACCCCGTGAGAACACGTGTCTGGACCGTTTCGTTCAAACTTCCGCTCCACTCCCTGACCTCCTGCTCTCCTTCCGGCACATCAGCTGCCCACTGACCGTGAGCCCGGTAGTTGTTTCCGCCGTAATATCCCATCCAGTAGCCGCTGCCGTCTCTCACGGCATTTTTATAATTTCCATAGTAGATCATGCAGTTTCCGTATTCTTCCGTCACCACAGGATAGAGTCCCAGTCCTTTTCCGCTCCCCATATCAAAGACCGGATTTCCCAGCTCCATGGCCATGTCCTGCAGCCGACGGTACTCGTCACTCTGCATCAGAAAAAAGACCTGGTCGATGTCTCCTGCCTCACAGGCTTCACCGATCTGGCTGATGATCTGGATACAGCTCCTCCAGACCTCCAACTGATCAATGGCGTTTCCTCCATGGCCCTGTTTTTCATAGTCTCCTACAAGATCCCGCAGTTTCTCCAGATCGCCCAGTTCTTTATAGATAACCGACAGGCGCTTCATGGCCTCGGTGTTGCCCGGATCCAGCTCCAGCACCTTCTCATAGGCCTCTGCCGCCTGCTCGTAGTATCCCAGCGCTTCCGCCCGGTTATTCGCCATGACAGCTTCCGCCTGTTTTTCATAGACCTGTCCCAGGCCCAGATAGGCCTCCACGTTCCTGTCATCCAGTTCGATCACTTTCTGGAAGGCAACCACGGCCTCTTCATAATTCATCTCCTCCAAATATTTCTGCCCTAATTCCATCTGTTCAGCAATCTGTTTCTCTATACTTTTACCACAGGCTAATAAAAACATTACTATTAACAAAATCTCCAAGAACTTTATCCTCTGTCTCATCCCTATCTATGCCCCATTCTCTTCATTTATGCCCTCCCCACTTGAAACTCCGACATTTTTAAATTACTCTTGCTTAATGCAACACCCCGATCTCTCTATTGAAATTTAAATTTCAGATTATAACGAAACTATTCATTTTAATTTGTATCACATATATTAATGAATTACTATGCTTTAAACTGTTCACGATTTTTGACGGAAATGTTTTAAAATAAATTTATTATTTTCTCTCATCTTTACTTGTTTTTATCTATATTAAATATCTCCTATGCTATGGCACACTTTAGAAAATAATACCTTAATAGCATAGGAGCTTTTACTATTTCACAAAAAATAATTACTCTTTTTCCTTATATCGACAGATAATCAAAAATTTATTCTTTTTATAATCTTTTTGCCAGAAAAGCTTTTCACTTGGCCGACTTCATCACCGAAACCAGCTCTTTATTCACATCGTTGTAGGTCTCCGGCAGATGGGTCATATCGCTGGTATAACCGCCGTAGACACAGTAGGTCCCATCCTCCAGTTCAAACACCAGCTTCCAGCTGAGAGAACCTGTGCCGGATTCCTCCTCGCCCTCGTACCAGCTGTCCCACTTGGTGATCCCCCACTTGTCGGGCAGCTCCTTCAGCAGCTTCACCTGCTCCTCAGTCAGAGGATGGGGGTCGGGATTGTCCACAAAAAATTCTTCATATTCCAGGTCGAACACCGCCTTCTGAACCAGTGTCCCCGGGTTGCGGTAATAGGCGATGCGGCGGATCTCCGCTCCCTCTTTCAGCGCGCCGCCCTCCTGCTCAAAGATGGAGAACAGCTCTGTCGTGCCGTCGTCCTGATACATGTCTCCCTGATCTTTCAGGATCTCCCGGATCTCCTCCGCCGTGTAATCCATGGTTCTCAGCCGATAATCCTCAATCAGCCGTTTCAGGTCGATACCGATCAGCTCTTCCTCTCTGAGTCCGAACGTCTCCACCATAAAGGTTAAATCGTCCTCATAAATACTGCTCTCATCCATCATCTCGTTCGTGGTTTCGTTCGTCATCTCTTTCACCTCTTCTTTATGATCTGTCTGGCTGCTCTGACACCCGCACATACTCACTGCCGCAGCGGCCAAAAGCGGCAGTAATATCTTCATCACCTGATCATCCTCCTAATGACTGGGCATACTGGTCCAGAACCTTGGAAGCTTCCGGGAAAAATCTCAGCAAATTGTACAGACTCTCCTCGTCTCCTGCCATATGGTAGGAAAAATATTCTGCCCACAGTTCTTTCCCGGCATTGGTTTCATCCCCTTTCCAGTAATCCTGAGGATGGCCAAAGCCGTTTACCAGTACATTGTTGGACACAGCTCCGTATATGTCAGACACTGCCTCGAATTCTGCGCCGCCTCTATTGGCTCTAAAATATTCATTTTTTACCGCATTGTACATCTCCAGATCATTTTTGTTGAGGCCGCTGGAATTTCCTGCTTTAAACGCCTCGATCACCCGATCCACGTTTCCCCTGCTTCCCGATGTGCCGTTGTCGATGATTTTGTGAGCAATGCTGGTTATGCTGTATTTATTTTCCCGGTTGTAATATACATCATATTCTATAGCTTCCCGGACCGTCACCTCATGTCCTATTGCAGCGCTGTGTACCTTAAACTTCTCCGTGTCGCTTCCCAGCCACTTCGACACGTTGCTGAGGTCATCGATGGCGTGACCTCCCTCGTGGAAAAATGTGGTGTAAGGTCCCCTGGGGTCCTCCCCAAAGCATTCTGGATAATCGTAAGTCACCTTATGAATCCCGGGTGTGTATAATGCATCCCCGCCCGAATTTGTCGTCTTGATCTTGTACTTGGAGACAGACTCCAGATAGATGCTCCTGTAAGGCTCCTCCGCTGTATAGATCAGGTACTTGATATTCCGGATATCGTCTTCCGTCAGGTCGTCAGAGTCTCCGCTGCGCAGAAACTTGTCAAGTTTTTTCACCTCTTTGGCGTGATCCCTCTCGAAGTCGCGGATGGTCTTGTCCTTCTCTTCCGCCGGAACATTTCCCCTGGCGCCGTTGCCCTGAGCGTCGGGAGGCATGATAAATCCGATGCCCTTCAACTCGTAGACCTTCTGTTCTGTCTCCTTGTAGCGACTGGATATCTCATCCAGGGAAGTCTTCAGCTTTCCCACTTTTCTCCTGGAATCTTCCAGCTTTCTGTTCTGATTGTTCAGTTCTCTCCGGATCCTGTTGAGGGATAACTCATGAAGGTTTCCCAGATTACTTTCCACACTGGATGCCTGCGCCCGGATCTGTCTGATCACATATTCGGCCAGTTTCAGATCGTCTGCACACTCTCTTAACATTTCCGGATTTACTTTTATCCTCATATACCCCTCCTCTGACAGCTCGTCAAACTCCGGATTTAAAAAAACTGATCCGTACCAAACCTTACTCCACCTTGTTTTCCACATAAAGCTCCTGTTTTGGGCCTTTATTGATCCACAAATCCGCATCTGCCGCCGCATTCCGCTGCCGACTTTTGCCCATGCACAAACGCTCCTGCCTCCGACATACATACCGGAAGCAAGAGCGGCTGCTCTCACTTTGCCGACTTCATCACCGAAACCAGTTCTTTATTGACATCGCTGTAGGTCTCCGGCAGATGGGTCATATCGCTGGTATAACCGCCGTAAACACAGTAAGTTCCGTCCTCCAGCTCAAACACCAGCTTCCAGCTGAGAGAACCTGTGCCGGATTCCTCCTCGCCCTCGTACCAGCTGTCCCATTTGGGGATCCCCCACTTGTCGGGCAGCTCTTTCAGCAGCTTCATCTGCTCCTCTGTCAGGGGATTGGGATCGGGATTGTCCACAAAAAACTCTTCATGTTCCAGGTCGAACACCGCCTTCTGAACCAGTGTCCCCGGATTGCGGTAATAGGCGATGCGGCGGATCTCCGCTCCCTCTTTCAGCGCGCCGCCCTCCTGCCCGAAGATGGAGAACACCTCTGTCGTGCCGTCGTCCTGATACATGTCTCCCTGATCCTTCAGGATCTCCCGGATCTCCTCCGCCGTGTAATCCATGGTTCTCAGCCGGTAATCGTCAATCAGACGTTTCAGGTCGATGCCGATCAGCTCCTCCTCACTTAGCCCGAAAGTCTCCACCATGAAAGTTAAATCATCTTCATAAACACTGCTTTCATCCATCATCTCGTTCGTGGTTTCGTTCGTCATCTCTTTCACCTCTTCTATATGATCTGTCTGGCTGCTCTGACACCCGCACATACTCACTGCCGCAGCGGCCAGGAGCGGCAATAATATCTTCATCACCTGATCATCCTCCTAATGACTGGGCGTACTGGTCCAGAACCTTGGACGCTTCCGGGAAAAACTCCAGCAGATTATCCAGACTCTCCCCGTCGCCTGCCATATGATAGGAAAAATATTCCGCCCACAGTTCTTTCCCGGCTTTGGTTTCATCATTTGACCAGTAGGGCTGATCGTGTCCATATCCGTTTCTCAGCGCATTATTGGACATGGCTCCGTATACATCGGAGACCGCCTCAAACTCTTCATGTCCTGTATTGGCTTTAAAATACTCATTTTTCACTGCATTGTACATAGCCAGATCATTTTTATTCAGGCCGCTGGAATCTCCTGCTTTAAACGCCTCGATCACCCGATCCACATTTCCCCTGCTTCCCGATGAGCCGTTGTCGATAATTTTATGGGCAATGCTGGTTATGCTGTGTTCATTTTCCCGGTTATAATATACATCATACTCTATGGCTTCCCGGAGTGTCACCTCATGCCCTATGGCGTCGCTGTGCACCTTAAAGTTCTCCGTGTCACTTCCCAGCCACTTTGACTTGTCACTGAGGTCATCGATGGCGTGGCCCCCCTCATGGAAAAATGTAGTGTAGGGTCCCCTGGGATCCTCCCCGAAGCAATCCGGATAATCGTAAGTCACCTTGTGAGCCCAGGGCCTGTAAAATGCCTGTCCGTCTGAATCCGTCGTATCGATCTTGTACTTGGAGACAGAATTCAGATAGATGCTCCTGTAAGGCTCCTCCGCCGTATAGATCAGGTACTTGATATTCCGGATATCGTCTTCCGTCAGGTCGTCGGAGTCTCCGCTGCGCAGAAACTTGTCAAGTTTTTTCACCTCTTTGGCGTGATCCCTCTCGAAGTCGCGGATGACCTTGTCCTTCTCTTCCGCCGGGACATTTCCCCTGGCGCCGTTGCCCTGAGCGTCGGGAGGCATGATAAAACCGATTCCCTTCAGCTCGTAGACCTTCTGTTCCGTCTCCTTGTAACGCCTGGATATCTCATCCAGGGAAGTCCTCAGGTTCCCCACCTTTCTCCTGGTGTCCTCCAGCTTCCTGTTCTGCTTGCCCAGTTCTCTCCGGATCCTGTTGAGAGATAACTCATGCAGCCTCCCCAGATTACTCTCTACGCTGGATGTCTGCGCCCGGATCTGTCTGATCACATCATCGACCAGTTTCAGATCGTCCCTGCACTCTTTCAACCTTTCCGGATTTACCTTTATCCTCATATGCCCCTCCTCTTTCTAATTCACGGGAATCTATGGTCCCTATATCTTCACCGCAATCAGTGAATAATTGTCCTTTGTGTCATTATCCACCGCCGTTTTCACCAGCCGTTCCACAGCTCCTTTGGTGAGAAACAGACTTCTGTACATCCGCTGGAGAACAGATTTTAATGTATCTTCCTCTACAAACCGGTAGATCCCGTCGCTGCAGAGCAGGAAGACTTCTCCCATATGGACTTTGTCCGTGGCACAGGAGTATTCAAGTCTCTCATAGGCTCCCAGGGCGCTGATGATCTTCCCCGCATTGTCAGAACCCGCATCCGCTCCCGGACGGTTCTCCCACACGTCGTCTCTGGTGATGGGACGGGCTCCCTTCCGGTTGCACCGGTAGATCCTGCTGTCCCCCGAAGAGAGATATCCGTAGATTCCTCTGTGGACAAACAGGAGAGCCAGAGTGGAACAGCTCCGACCCGGGCCGTATTTCCTGCAGAGGTCTCCGTTGATCTCATCCGCTCTGGTCTTCAATTCCTCAAAAAGGGAGAAAAAATCATGGTTCCTGTTCTCTAAAAACGCCTCATCCCACCACCGGGCATAGGTCTCGGCGATGTAGAAGCTGGCCGCGGAACCGTCGGCGGAACCTCCCACGCCGTCCGCCACCAGAAGCAGTCCTGAACTTCCTCTGGTGCGCATGAGTACGGAATCCTGATTCTCCCTCCGATAATTTCCCTTCTCACAGATGCCGAACACTGTCATTTGTAGCTTACCTTGAGTCTGACCTGTCCCAGCTTCAGAATCGATCCAGAGGGCAGGGGCAGTTCCGGAGCTACCCTCTTATCGTTGACAAAGGTTCCGTTGGTGGAGGCGATCACGTCTCCTCCTCCGTCCCTCACAAACAGGCTTCCTCCTCGGGATACCACCTCACAGTGGATTCCGGACACATAGGTGCTGTAATCGATGGCAATCTGACATCTGGATGCGTCTCTGCCGATGAGAATCTTGTCCCTCAGGGGATATTCGAAGGTCTTGGACGGATTGTCCATATCCTGAAGCACCAGCTTGATGGCGTTGTTTGCCCGAAGGATATTGGTCTCGCCGCCTCCCCCTGAGCCGCTCTGGGAACCGCGGTTGAGAATCTCGGTTCCGCCTGTCCCTGCCGCCCGGTTCCCCTGATTTCCCGTGATGACGGTATCTCTGGAATGACCGATACCGGAAAGGTCGATAGAAGTCTCCTGTTCCCGGGGCTTCTTCTTTTTCACCAGCACTATGATCGCCGCCGCGATCACCACCGCCAGAACTCCCAGAATCCCGAACAACACCACCGGGATCCCGCCTTCCTCCTCAGCCGGCTCCGTCTCCGGCTCTGTGGCAGCCTCCGTCGGCGCCGTGGTCTCCGGCTGAGTCTCTGCCTCTGTCGCAGTCTCCTCCGCCGTGGTCTCCTCCGCCGCCTTAAAGGGCATGGCCACCTCCGCCGCGGCGTAGTCCTCCCCGAAGGCAATCCTCACGGGCCTGACGCTGCCGTCGCAGGACTTATCCTGGGGGATGACGGTGATCTTCACCGCCTGGCTGTCCGCCCCTATGTCCTGAAGAATCTGAGTCCCCGAAACATCGTCCAGGAGATAGCTCTTTCCGTTGGAGAGGCGGGACAGGGCGAACATTTTCTTCAGATTCTCCTCGTTCCCTTTCGAGGTACAGCCCACGGAATAGATCGGTACGCGGATAGCCTGGATCTTTTTGTTCAGCTCGTCATCCGTATATCCCAGCGCCTCGTTATCAACGCCGTCGGCTATGACGATTACTCTGGTATATTTTATGTCCTCGTATTTACTGATGTCATTCATGACCGTGTACATGACATTGGTAAAATAGGAGTCCTGATTCTCAAACTGAAGTCCGTCAATCTGCGCCTTGATCTCCAGGTAATCGCCGCTGTCCTGGACCAGATAGGTAAGGTTCTCCGCAAATGTGGCGATAGTGAAGGTATCTCCGTCCCCCCTGGCAGCCGCCAGATCCGTGAGAAACGCCTTGATACCCTCTCTGTATTTCTTGTTGATGGACAGGGAATTGTCCAGCACCACAACGGTTCTCACCGGCCCCCCGTCTTCCTTCTTAAACTCCTGTGCCTCATCATTGCCCAGGTAGACGTTATCGATCTCCCGCCCCTGGTCTTTCACGAATAAAACGACTGAATCAGAACATGTGTATGCGTTCATTACGGCCGCCAGCTCGGCAGCGTTGGCGATCATGCTTATGAGAAGCGTCATGCAGCACAGCATGGATATGGCTTTGGCTATCTTTTTCATGTCCTTTTTCCTCTATTTGATTCCTTTAATTGAGATTGGGGTCAAAAAATCTTTTGACCCCATAATGTCTGCGGTTCCTCCCGCCCTGTATCAGATCGGTTATGCGATCACATCTGTCTGAAGAGCTGCTGCCGCTTCCTGGGCAGTCCTCTCAGCTTCCTGGTAAACCTGAGCCATGGCCTGCAGGTCTGTGGAGTGCTCATTGATCATCTTGATCATCTTGTTCATGCTCTCCTGAAGGCCGTGAGCCTTGTTGTAGTAGCCGGTAGCCGCCTCGCCGGCCCATGTCCCGTTTAAGCTGTCCACAGTGGAAAGCATGCTGCCGGTCAGGTTCTGAACGGTTCCTGCTGATGAAGAAAAGCTCTGTGCTGTAGAAATAAGTTTCTCCGGGGTTACTCTCAATGTTCCTGTCATGATCTTTATTCTCCTTTATTCCTGAATTTGTTTGACTGTGGTTTCCTGGTTCGGATGATCCTTACTTGTAAGTTCTTGTGCTTGCGGTCTGAAGGTTCTTCTGCTCTGCGGCCTCATACTTCTGGGCGTTGACCTCCAGAGTCTGGCAGTACTTCTCGATGGTGTCATAGAACACATCCATCTGGCTCTTGTCGCTGTTGAACGCGTTGTGGAAGCTGTCCTTGGCCTCGCCATCCCACATGCCCATCAGCTGCTGCTCCGTGTTTACCATGTCCTCAACCGCTTTCTTGAACTGCTGGTTCAACTGTCTTAACTCGCTCGCCTTGTTCTTCAGTTCCCCTGATGTTACTTTGATCTCTGCCATGTTACAATCCTCCTAAAATTTTATTTTCATTTTTATACTCAAGTGTAAATGCACCTTGAATTACCCCTCGTATGTCCTCTTCCTCGCGATCTCAAGAGCTCTCAGCTCCGCATTCTTGACCGCCTCCGCCGTCTCTCTGATAGCATGTGCAACGGACTCCATCCTGGCGGCGGTTTCGTTGAGCTCCGCACGAACCAGGTCGACTTTCCTAAGATACTGGTTCGAATGGTCGCTCTGCCAGCAATTCTGCAGCTTGCCCATAGTATCGGACAACTTATCCCTGGCCAGCTTTTTCAGGCGGCTGGAAAGGTTCTCCAGCTTCTCGGCCTGTCTGATAGCCTGCCTGTAATTAAATAAAATCTCAATCCTGCCCATCACTGCCTCCCCTATGCGATCACATCTGTCTTCAGCGCCATATTTGTATATTCGGCAGCCTTCTCTGCTACGGCGTACAGCTCGGCCATACCCAGCAGATCCGTCGGATGCTCCTTAAACCGCGCAATCACCTGACAGGTATCATCTTTCTTGTCGTAGAATTCCGTCCTGGCCTTATCTCCGGCCATGCCCTGCCAGTAGCCGGCGCTTCTGGACACGATATCCTGAATACTGTTGAAATGATCCTCCAGCTTCTTGATATCTCTCTCCACCTCGGAGGCCTTGGCCTTCAGCGCCTCCGGCGTTACTCTCAACGTTATGCTCATAATCGTCACCTCTTATATTCGTATCGCGCTGATAATGGAACCTACATTACCCTCGCATGTGTCATACTGCCGCCCGGCCTCCTCAAGATTCTTGATCAGGGACTCTATGACCTCTGCCATGGACTGCAGGATCTCATAATCCGTCTGGAACTGAGCCACAAACGCCTCCTTGGCCTCACCCTCCCACATAGAGTTCAGAGCGTTGATCCCCGCCATCATGCTGTCTCCTGTCTTCCGCAGGCCGTCCAGATGGGTTCGCAGACTGTCGATGTCTTTCCGAAGTCTGGACGTATCGACTTCCAACCTGGTTACCGTTGCCATCAGTTTTCACCTCCATACAATATTGTATTGACCTTGCCGGAGAGCCTGTTCAAATCTACGTTGGCTGCAGTGTTCCTCACCTGCACCGGTTTCCCTGATTCAAAGTGATCCTCGATGTCTCTCTCTGTCTTTTGATACAGGTCTCCGATGTTGGCCAGGGCCTGCGCCAGGGCTCCCGTTTTGTACTGTCCTTCTTCCAGCCTGCCTCCGGCTTTTCTCAGGGCTCGGAGTTCTTCCGTGAACTCTGTCTGTTTTCCCAGCTCTCTTTTCACGTCCTCCAGCTCTGCCAGCATCCTGCCCAGCTGCCTTGAGATATCATGGATATCCTGGCTGATCTGTCTCATATTCTCTACGTTGGCTTGAACATTCACTGTGTTATCTCCTTGTCATGACACTACTATACACTATCCGGAATAATTGTGTGTCAAAAGCTGACAAAATGCACGTTTGGGCTGATGAAATGCACGTTTATACCAGAATCAGCTTCTCTCCGTTCTTTATGCTGTACTCCCTGAGAGAATATTTGGGATTGAAATTCAGCTCTTTGTCCACGGACCCCATGATAAACCGGTCCTTCTCCCCATCCAGCACGGAATGCTCCTTCTGGCATATGAGTTCCGAGATCTCTTCTATGAGCACGGAGACCCTGGACTCCTCATCCAGATTAAAGTTATACATTCTGTCCAGAGACGGAACGTATACATCCACATTGATCATATCTCTTCCCCTTTGATTTCACTTAATAGCAAACCGGCGATCTCTTCTGCCGAGTACACATGGTAACTGTCCTGATCCCCTGTATCTATGTGGATCCAGGTAAACACCGGAGACCGAAATACGTCGATACGTCTGTCTGAGCCTTCCCCCAGCCTCCGGATCTCCACGGAGACGTCCTCCGGCCCATATCCCTCCGGCCGTTCCTTTAAGGCCGTCTTTTCCAGTGCCGCGGCCTCCTCCCGCCCTGTTGTCAGACTCCGGGGAAACCGTTCCTCCTCAAGAAGATCCCGGACATACTCCTCCGCCCGGGCGGGCCAGAGCTTGATAACCGGCCGGCCGGAACCTGTCTGCTTCTCCATGACGACGGCTCTCTCCCCTCTGCCGGGGTAAATGATCTGCTGCCCGAAATTTTCCTCCGCAAAGGTAACCATGACCGCATGGCGGGAGCTGCTCATGATCTCCACCAGTTCCGCCATCTCCCCGGACAGAACCATCTTTCCCTCCCGGGGCGCCACCAGCTTCCTTCTGTACAGTTCCGCCACGGAACTGACGATGGACGCCTCACTCAGATCCTCCTCCTGGCAGAACATATACATATTCTTTTGTCCCGCCAGAGCCAGGAGGGTGATAAACTCTTCTTCCGCAAATAGATATTTCATTTTATCAGTCTTTTCAAATCCTGTTTATAGGTTCTGGACAGGGGAACCACGGCTCCTCCTTCCATCTCGATCAGGCCTTCTGACATCTTCACCTTTCTGATCTTCCTGGTATTGACGAGATAAGACCTGTGACATCTTATAAACCAATCCGGGACCACGGTCTGCAGATTTTCAATGCTGTCATAAAAATCATACTCCTCATGGTCTGTTCTCAGATTGATCTTCTTGTTGCTGGCCTCAAAAAACATGATCCGGCCGTAGGAAATCAGAGTTCTGCCCTCCCTGGAATTGAGGACAAAATGATCATCCGGATTCGGGCTGTTCATGCGTTCCAGAAATGCATCGAAAAGCTCCGTGTTGACCTGATCGAACTCCTTCTGGCCGAAAGGCCTGAGAAGAAGCAGATCCGGGGCGATGCCGGGCTTCAGATACTCCATGGGAGACACGGAGGGGGATGTGAGAATCATCAGCGCTGCCCCCTCCTCCTTCTGGCGCAGCTTCCTCAGGCTGCCCACATCGAACCGGTCCGCGATCTCGTAGTAGATAATGTCGGTCAGGGTCTCAGGGACAGCCTCCCCAGAGGCCGCGGCGGCGGCTCTGACAAAATTCAGTTTCTCGTCTGTCCTCATTGCCACCTGGCTCCGGCATCCCCTCTCGATAATATCCTGCTCTTTTAACACTCTGTTATAGGAAAAAACCGATATCATGTCATCCTCTGTAATTGGGTACTACAACCTGCTTCATTTTGGCGCTCGCATCCTCGCAGGGCAGCACGCCGATGCCCGCTTTGAGGCTGTTGTTCTGGATCTTAAAGGGCACGTTGTTGTAGGTGAACAGTCTCTGCTCCGAGTACCTGCCGCCAAAGCGGATGCCTGTGGCGTTATCCCGGAACCCGGCCATGAACTTGTATCCCATGACATCGCTGATGTCGTTGTCCCCCAACTCGGCGAAGAAATAGAAGTTGTAGTGGAACCCTTTGTCTCCGCTTAAGGTCTCATAGACGCCTACGGCGTTATAGGCCTCGGATTCCCGGTTGTACAGTTCATTTAAAAACGCCGGTACATTGGGGATAAAGACGCAGATCCTCCGGTAACACGACATGGCGGCAAAAAACTCGTCATCCTCCATATGAAGTCCCATGCACTCCGTCTTTTTCGGCGCCCGTAACCCCGCCTCTTTCAGCAGCGTATTCTTGGCAAAGTCATAGATTCCCTGGCCGTCGGTGACATACCGGCACCCCGTATCCTGGGCAATCCCGGAAAATTCCGAGGAACCGATCTCGATGACGCACACATCGCTTCCCTTGTCAAGACTTGCCCGAATCAGCGTCTTCATGTAGGTGGACTTGCCGCTCTTCTTGGTTCCGTTGACCACATAGGTCAGCATGCTGGTCAGATCTATGGAAGAGTAAGCCGCCGTCTCCGCGTCATAGCCGTTGGGCAGAAGGCTGGCTGTGGCCAGGAGCTTCTGGTATTCTTCATCCTTGATATACTCATCCCAGACAGGTTTCTCCGGGATGATGGGGATCTTCCTGGCACTCCTGGTGGTGTCGGTCTGATTGATCTGGGCGATCCTCTTTTTGATTTTCTCGTTTCTGGCTCCGATACTGTCGCCTTCCGCGGCCAGAGCCGTCTGGAACTCGATGATCTTCTCCCCGTAGAACACAAGGCCGCGGCCTTTCACGTTGCTCTCCGGATAGAGAGGCACTCTGACGACACGCATCACGTCGCTGTACTGGTAGATGTCGGACATCTCCAGGCTGATGGTGGTCCTGAAATTATCCGCCAGCCTGGACGGGATCTCCGATGTGCCGAATCCTGCGGCCGTGACGATGAGGAAGATGCCGTAGCCGAGACCTTCCTTGGCCAGCTGCTTGATAATGTCGTCATAGCGCTCGTCTGTCTTCTCTTTAAAGCCGGCATAGTTGTCTATGGCGATGACCACTGCCGGCAGTTTCTTATGGCTGTGCTCCACATAATCCCGATAATTGGAGGATGCCAGCAGTTTCTTTCGCTCGCTGATAACGGTAGTGATCATGGTGAAGAACTTGGAGATCTTCTCCAGGTCTTCTTCCGCGTCGGTCATGATGCCGCCTACCTGTCTGGCCTCCTCGAATACGGTCAGCAGCTTGGAGCTGAAATCCAGAATGTAGATGTTGACTTCTTCCGCCGTGTATTTGTTGATCAGCGAGTAGATCACGGTCTGCAGGAATGTGGACTTTCCTGTGGAGACCGTACCGCAGATAGCGTGGTGACCGTTGCCCGCAAAATCCACGCTGACAGGCATCTGGTTCTGGTTGTCCGGGTCGTCTCCCTTTCCCACGATGACAGACAGGGTCCACTGGCCGTCATCCGGATTCTTAAGCCGGTCTTTCATCTCGAAATCCCGGTATCCTTCTACAGATGTGAGGGCCATGGATACGGGCAGAACCGGCATCCACAGCTGCAGCATATGGTTGTAGCCGTTAGTTCTGGCCACCTCTCCCAGATACTCGTTGACCGCCTCCAGCTGAGACTTGGACTTGGTCTCCGGAAGCTTCACTCCCTGTCTCAGGGCCGCATCGATGATCTCGTCCGCCTTCTCATCATCAGTTCCGCCGCCTGCCTCGCCGTACAGTTTAATAAAGTCTTTCAGCCTGGCGTCGTTGTACTGGCTCCTCTTGTAGTCGATATTTTTCTGTTCCATGAAGGAGTAGATCGTCTCCATGAATTCCTCAGTGCGGATGTCGTCCATGTGTTTCAGGCTGTCCGGCCGGCCGTCACAGGCGGACTCCATGGCCTGACATACGGTTCTGATCCACCGGTGTCTGGCCTCCTCCTGATATTTAATCTTAAAGTGGTTGCCCACCAGATCAATCTTTCCTACGGAATCCAGCATCTGGGCTACCACCAGTTTTTTGTCTCCCAGAACCTCGTCGTAGACGGCTCCTGAATATCCGGACTGGAACAGCTCGAACAGCTCGTCGTTGCCCACCTGCAGATATCCCCGGCCGGCCTGAGTCAGGTACGCCGCATCCGCCCGGTGAAGCATATCCATGGAGTCCTGTCTGTCCTGAACTCTCAGACAGAGCCTGAACTTGGAGTTGGACCAGATGTTGTCGTCCACGGTTCCGGCAGGCTTCTGAGTGGCCAGGATCAGATGGACGCCCAGGCTTCGTCCTACCTGAGCCACAGACACCAGCTCTCTCATGAAATCCGGCTCTTCCCTCTTCAGCTCGGCGAACTCGTCGATGATGATAAACATGTGGGGGATGGGCTCTTTGGCGCTGTTGCTCTTATACAGGGATGTGTAAGCGTTAATGTTGTTGACCCCGTAGTAGCTGAAGATCCGCTGCCGCCTCTTGTTCTCCGACTTGATGGACACCATGGCCCGCTTTACCTGGTTGCCGGACAGGTTGGAGATTGCGCCGATCATGTGGGGCAGGCCTTCGAAGAGGTTGGCCATGCCGCCGCCTTTGTAATCGATGATGAAAAATCCCACGTCGTCGGGGCTGTAGTTGATGGCCAGAGACAGCATGTATGTCTGAAGGGTCTCTGACTTACCGGATCCTGTCGTACCTGCCACCAGGCCGTGGGGACCGTGGTAACGCTCGTGGATATCCAGATAGCAGGGAGCTCCGCCGCTCTTAAAGCCGATGAGGGCTTTCATGGATTCCGCCGTCTTGGACCGTCTCCACCGTTCCGCCGCGTTCAGATCCTCCGGCCTGGAGATCCCGTACATATCGAAGAAGGAGATGGAGTTGGGAACCTCGCCGCCGCTCTCCGACTCGTTGACCTCGATGTTGGCCAGTCGTTTGGCAAAATTCATCAGCTTCAGATCGCCGATATCGTCAAAACGGACAGGATATTTGTCCGTATTCTCGTCTGTGGTGGTGTAGACTCCGGAAAATCCCGGGTTGTTCTCGATGATGAACTCACAGTTGTTGGGCAGGCCCTCATAGTGCTCCGCCACGATGATGGTGGACAGTCCGATGTCGCTGCTGCTGTCGTTGATATACTTGGTGATCAGCTCCCCTTCCAGCAGTTCCTTGTTCAGGACGATCAGGATATAATGGGGCCTGAGGCTTCTGGCATCCTCTGTCCTGGTCCTCATGGTCTGTCCCAGAGAGTAGAACACTTCACCGGCCTCGTTTTTGCTGGCAGCGTAATACCGGATCTTTTTGTCCTCGGACCACACATGGGGAAGCCATTTGACAAACTCCCAGGTCCTGGCGTTGGGGATCTTGTTGGCGTCGTAGGCCAGAGCGATCTTCACGTCGGTGTAGCTGTTGTTGCCGGCGATCTGGGTGATCACACTCCTGATGATCTGGATCCAGGAATTATTGCTGCCGATGACGCCTACCAGGCTCTTCTCCCGGAAGTTGACGCAAACCGGCACATTCTGCATGATGCTGAAACGCTTTTTGATCATACCGGGCTTCTCCGCCAGAGAATCGTCCAGCATGGTGAACCGCTCTTTCTGGACTTCGATATTCATGGGGCTGGGCACGTCTCCCAGACCCAGCCGGTAGGTCAGCACGTCGCTGTGGTTAAAGTTCCTGCTCCACAGCTTTTCATTGCCGATATCGTACTCCGCGATCATCTCCGCGGAAATGTACTTTTCGCAGAGGGCTCTGGAGTTGGCCTGATAACATTCCTCTATGTAATTCTGCTTATCGATCAGATACTGGCCGTATTTCTCGAAACGGCGCCGTTCCTCCTGATAGATCCTCTTTTTATTGAACCGAAGATTGGTCACTGCCCAGAACACGCCGATACAGGCGGAAGCCGCGGCCGTGATGATGCCGGTGTACATCAGAGAGTTGCTGGCGCCGCCCAGACGGGAGGCTACGATGGTCATGCCGCTTCCCAGAAGCATGGGAATGGTCATGGTCATGGCCGGTCCGATTTGCATGAAGAGCGGGATCTGAGCCAGCTCCTTTGGATTGGGCGGAGGATCGATGGTGACCGTCTCCGTATTGATCTTGGGGATGCTTCTGGGGGCCCTGTAAAACAGGGAACGGGCGCTGCTTCCGTTCTCGTCTCCCTTTGCCTCCAGGAGAGCCAGTTCCGGGGTGGTCACTTCCGTCAGATCCGACTGGCTTCCTGCCGGATTGTTGACTGCCAGGAGATTGTTCAGATAGAGCATGCTCAGGCCGAAGACCCGGATATTGTCTCCGAAGTTCAGTTTCGTCCTGCCGTTTACCCGCACGTTGTTGATATAGGTACCGTTGGCAGAGGTGTCTTCCAGCCAGGCGTTTGTCCCGTCATAGGTGATGCTGCAGTGATGATGGGAGACAAAGCTTTTGGCCTGGGGATCCGCCGGATACCGGTAACGGATATTGTTGTCCGTCTCGATACCTACGGAGATCACCTGATTGGGGACCAGGACGTATTTTCTGTAGACGCTTAGAGGATTGTCCTTCTCCTCCACCAGGATAGTCAGAATTTCTCCTTCCAGGGTGGTCAGATTATATCTTCCATAGGAAGGAAGCCTGTTGTTGTCCGGCTGCTGAGGTCCGATATATTCCAGACTTTTCCCTTCTTCCACCGGCTTAAAATACCACTGATTCCGTATACATTCCAGTTCCACGACCTCGTTTGCAGGCAGATGAAATGTCTCGGCATCCAAAAGGAATGAATATTCTGTGTTGGACACAGACGGCAGCACTACTTCATAAAACGCCCGATCGTTGTAGATCGATAATACCTTGCTCATTCTCCTCCCCCTTGTAGTATCGCAATTAGTTAGAATATTTTGAATTTTCTATATTTTTACCTATTTCATTTTACAAAGCGCGGCATGTTTTGTCAATATTTGACAGGAGTGTTTGAAAAGGAAAACATGTTTTAAAAGTCTGTCTCATATACGTCTCCGTCGCTGTTCTTCCAGACAGACTTCACCCATTTTCCATATTTATCTATGGTGACGGTTTCATCTGTAAAATACTCTGTTTTCTGTCCGTTATGATAATAGTCCGTATGGATGGTCAGTATGCCGCCGCCTTCATAAGTATAGGTGCTGACCTCGTGGGATGAGCCCCAGGAAACCGTCGTCTCGCAGACTCTTCCTTCCGAGTCATAACTGTAATCATAATCAAAGGTTTCTTCACTGCCCACTGACTGATGCCGGCTGTGTGTTACCCGCTGTCCCTCTCCGAAGGTATACTCGATCCGCCCGTCTCCGGAGTCGAAAGACAGATCCCGGCCCCAGCCGTCATACCGGCCGCCGTCTATGGTATAGCCTGAGGGGTTGAGCCACTGTTCTCCCGTGATCTCATATCCTTCTGTCCGTATGGCCAGACACCGGTCCATCTCTCCCAGGAGAACATAGAGTTCTCCCAGAAGCTGATATCCCTCGCCTCTGTCAGGAGCCCGGGCGATCAGTGTTTCCACTTCGGGAATCAGAGGGCCGAAGGTCTCCTCAATCTGATCATAAGTCATATTTACCTCATGGGCCCCTGCCGCCCCGCAGACGATATCAAAAAGACGGTCATACTCACTGTCCCAGTCAAAGTTCCCGGCTTCTGACAGGTCCCGGGGCTGACTCTCCGGCTGGCCGTTCTCTGTACCGCCATCCCCGGCCGTCAGCCTCACGGTACCGTCCTCGTCTACGGTCAGCCCCAGCCCGGCCAGTTCTGCCTCAAAAGCCTGATCCCGGCCCAGCTTCTCCACGGTCCTCTGTGCGATATTCAGGGCCGAATCCATATCTCCCAAGTCCATATAGAACCGGATCAGGTTCAGGCAGCTGTCCTTTAAAAGCTCCTTAAACTGTTCTGTGGGGAAAAGATCATATGCTTTTTCCAGTGTCTCAAAGGCCTCTGCCGCCTGTCCCGTCTCCGTATAGGCCTGAGCCAGACCAACATAGGCGCTCTCCTGCTTTTCGTCCAGCTCTATCACTTTGGTGAAAGCGACGATGGCTTCCCCATACTGCTGCTCTTCCAGATATTTTTGTCCCAGTTCCAGCTGTTCGGCGATCTGCTGCTCCAGACTTTTCCCGCAGCCCGCAGCCAGAAAGATCCCTGTGAGCAGGAAGATCAGCAGCAAAAACCGGGGCTTCTGCTTTTCCATTTCCTGTATACCCTTTCTCTTTCACAGACCCTTAATATTTTTCTTTCATCCTGGCATTGATCTTCCGCTTACTGCTCCCTGCGGTAAATACCAGGATCAGGTTCAGCACAACAGCCAGCCCCAGAGTACCGGCTCCTGCCAAAAACAATATGGTTCCCGGAGTCATACCAATTCTCCTTTCGTTTATTGGGTCAGCCAGCCTCCGTCAGCCAGATCCCGCATCATATTTTCCAGCATCTGCATCTCCGTATCTCCGTCAAACCGGCTTTCCTCATACAGCTTCAGGGCTTTGTCATAGACCTCTTTCATCTCCATGTAGTCTCTGTCCGCATTCTCTTTCTTCTGTTGTTTGTCGGCCTCCAGAAATGCCAGCCGCTTATACGCCCTGTAATCGTCGGGATATTTGTCGATCATCTGGTTCAGCATGGCTTCCGCCTCCTCCAGACGTTCTGTCTGCTGATAGAGGATGGCGATATTTTCCATCATCTGACGGGTGGAATAACCGCTCTCATACAGCTCCTGAAAGAGCTCCAGAGATCTGGGATAATACTCTGCCCCTGCCTCCTCTGACTGCCCGGCCTTCCGGGCATAGGCATCTGCCAGCTGCTCCTTCAGATGCATGGATACCTCCGGTCCGAACGTATTGACAGAGCTTTGGAGCAGCTCGATCTCCTGATCCAGATACCCGTCGCCCAACCTCTGATAGACCTGGGCACAGAGGATCGCAGCCCTTCTCTTTAATTCCTCGCTTTCCGCGCTTCTGATGGAATCTGTCAGGTGCTGAACGGCTTTTTCATCTTCCCCTCTGGAATATGCGATCTCGCCCTGAACCATGTAGATGGAATCTTCTCCCAGGCCCAGGCCGATGGCCGTATCCAGAGCGGTCTGCGCCTTGTCGGCCTGACCGGTCTTGGCCAGTATGATGGCATAGTCCCGGAAATAAAGGCTGTTCTCCAGATTTCTCTCAATGGCTTCCCTGAGACAGCTTTCTCCGTTGGCGTAATCACCTTTTTCGTAATAGGCATTTCCAAGGACATAGAAGATATTGGCCAGGGATTTCTCGTCTGCCTCTCCTCCGATCACATATGCCGGATTATTAATGACGTCTCTGGCGTATGCGACGGTTCCGTCGTAATCTCCCATGGAATACAGGCGCAGAACCTCTTTCTCGTATGCAAATATCCGGTCCGGCAGCAGCTCCACCGCCTCCTTAATGGCCCCTTCCGCCTGATCGTACCGGCCTGCGTCTATGTAAGAATCCGCCTCTTCCACGGTCCTGTTGTAAGCCGTCAGCCTCTCCCGGCCCATGGTTATCCAGCCGCTTCCCACCATGGCGGCGCCTGCCATATAAAGAGCCGCCACCAGGATCCCTTTATTTCTCCGGCCTCTCCGATAGCTTTTATACTCATTGTCAAGCTCATACACATGCTCCAGAGCATAGAAAAGCTCGCCGCCGTTCTGATATCGTTTCGCAGGATCCAGCTCCATCATCTTCTCGATAATGGTCCGGAATCCCTCGCCCAGAGAGATGTTAAACCGGCCGATGGGAATTATGGCATCAAAATCTTCTGTGGGCCGAATACCGGTCATGAGATGATACAGAGTGGCTCCCAGGCTGTAGATATCGGATCTCTCGTCCACTCCCCGGCCTACGATGCGGGACACGATGCTCTCTGTCCGTGTTACGGAGCTGCCTGCGGTACGGAATCCTCCGCCGGTGCGGCCGCCGCTTCCTGCCGCAGATGAGGACGGGCTCCGGTCAACCGGAGGTCCTGCAGAGCCTGCCCCGGCCAGAACCTCTGTCACTGCCGGTCCTGATCCGGCCGTGCCTCCCTTGAGCAGTTCCGTTCCCCTGCTGCCGTCCGGCCGGGAAGTATCCGGCTGCGACAGAATCTCTGTCTGTCCTGCTTCTCCGGACCGAACAGTTCCTCCCTCCCGGGGCATCACCTCGGTCCGGGCTGCTCCCCCGCTTCCGGGCATGATCTCGGTCCGGACTGTTCCTCCTGCTCCGGGCATGATCTCGGTCCGGGCCGTTCCTCCTGCCTGAGGCATCACCTCTGTGGCATTGGCTGCCTGAGGATTTTGTTTTCCTCTCTCCGGACCGTTTCCGCGGTTATTTACGGTCTCAAACTGTACCCGCTCCTGATAACTGACAAAATCCGGGTGCTGCTCCGGCGGGGAATAACCTCCGCTGATCCCTGCCGAGGTACGCATCCCCTCGTCAAATGCCAGAGAGATATTGAAATCGATGAGACAGATATCTCCTTTGGGCGTCAGCATCACATTGGCCGGTTTGATATCGCTGTGAATTACCGGCGGATTCTGGCTGTGAAGATATTTCAGGGCATCTGCCAGCTGAAGGGCCCATTTGTATACGGTTTTCGAGTCAAAAGGACCGTTATGGTCCAGAGCCTTGTCCAGAGACTCTCCGGGCACAAAATCCATGACCGTGTAGATCTCTCCGTTAATCTCCAGAAAGTCGTACACCTGAGGCAGGTTGGCGTGCTTCAGCTCTTTCAGGATATCCGCCTCCGCCCTGCTCTCCAGGATCCCCTTGACCCGTTCTTTAATTTCTTTTACGACCACATATTTCTGCAGTCTTTCATGATATGCCTTGTAGACGGTTCCTCCTCCTCCGGAACCAAGTTCTTCCATCAGAGTATAGGTGTCATTCAGGCGCGTCCCCTGCTGCAGCATCCGTTCCTCCTGTCCTAAAAGGCATGTCCGCAGGTCATGCAGAATCTGGAATCATGATCACACACTGCCCCGCATTCCGGACACACTTTGTCCTCCGCTCCGGATGCCGCTTCCTCTTCAGCAGCAGTGACTTCCGGCGCATCCCAGACTACTTCCTGTTCCTGGACGATCCTGCTGCCGCAGCTGTTGCAGAATCCTGCTCCTGCCGGAACTCTGGCCCCGCATGCGGGACAGGTCTGTACTCCTTCAAGTTTCCGGATCTGATCCTCCAGCTGAGCGATCCTGGTTTTGGATTCTTTAATGCGACTGAAAATGGTTTCGTATTCATCAGCCTGGGCTGTCAGTCCGCTCTCAAAGGCCAGCCTGCCTGCTTCCTGATATGCCTGTTTCAGATTGTTCTCCTCTCCGCTTATCTGGGCCTTCAGCTGCATGGTCTCTGTCAGATCTTTGGCCTTTTTGGCTGCTTCCTTTCCTTTCTCGGATAAGGTTTTTCCCAGTGTGTCGAAAAATGCCATGTTATTTTTCCTCCTGTGTTTTTATTTTAGTACCGCAGTTTTTACAGAAAACTGCCGTTGCTTTCAAAACAGTACCGCATTTGGGACAGATGATGGTATCTGCCGGTTCCCCGGTCTTTTCTTCTCTGACGACGGCCGGTTCTTCTGCTGCCGCCGCGGCCGCCTCTGCGGCTGCCTGCTCTTTTTCTCCGGCCTCTGCTGATTCGACCGCCTGCTCTTTCTCTTCCTGTGCCGCCGTCCCGATCATCCGGACCTCTTTCTTTTTCTCCGTTATCTCTTTCACCTTTGCCGTCACTGCCGAATAGGTTTCACATTCTTCTCTCTTCAGCTTTCTGACCTTCCACCATCCGGCCGCCAGCAGGATCCCTGCCAGGATCCAGGGTATATAGTAGAACCGGTAAAATCTTCCCATAAAGGAATCGGCATACAACAGTCTGGTCCCCAGAGTCCCGGTAAACCAGCGGCAGCCTGTAACTCCCAGGACCGCCCCGCCCAGGATCAGGCAGAGGGGCAGTATCCAGTGCTTTATCCGGTTAATCATCTGCCCTCACCCCTTTCCCGGAACCGCCGATCTGTTCATAAAAATCCACCAGAATCCCTTTCTGTTCCTCTGTCAGGATCTCATCCTCCGGCACTCCCACGATATAGTCCTCCTCGTCATAGGAATCCTCTCTCAGCCGGAGCCGGGCGTTTCTCCGGTAGTTGTCCTGGTCCGTCACAACTGTAAACCGTATGATAAAATCATTATAGAGATACTGTCGGATCCGATGGTAGACCTGTCCCAGCTCCATGCTGTCGGAAGCCTGAATATATTTTCCTCCTGTGGCATCGGCGATGCCTTTCAGGTAATCCCCGTCTGCATTGCCTACTCCCACTGCATAGACCCGGATCCCCTGTTCTGCCAGCTGCTGTTTGATCTCCTCGATGGCGTATGTATGACTGTCCGCACCGTCGGACAGGAGGATGATCACCGGAGCGCCCTCACATCCTTTTAAGACCTGAATCCCCACTCTCAGACCGTCGGCGATATTGGTCCCTCCTGCGGCCGACAGGCTGTCGATGCCTCTGGTCAGCACGCCCATGGATTCCGTCACCGGGGACACGATCTCTCCCTGACCTGAAAATTTCACCAGACCTGCCCGGAAATTGTCTTTGGCGGACATGAGAAAATTCTCCGCAGCACTTTTTGCATCTTCCATAGCTCCTCCGCTCATGCTGCCGCTCACATCCATGACAAAGCAGACCGACATCTCCCGGGAATCCGACCCGCCCCGGATGAGTTCAAAATCCGTAATGACTCCGCCCTGCTCGTAGAGTTCAAAATCCTCCTTTACCAGAGCCTCCGCCTCCTGATCGTCCAGAGCCGTGGTAATGTGGATGTCAACCTGAGGATATTTTCTGGCATCCACATAGCTGATATGGATCATTTCCCTGTAATCCGAAACCAGCTGTACCAGAAAATCCTGAAATCTGCGAGGACGTTCCTGATGGCCGGCCCCTGCCGGATCATAAGGATAGACTGTTTCCCTGTCTCCGGTCAGGCCCTGTGTCAGGCCGTAGACCACCGCGCCGGCCGCGCTGTTTAAATCCCCGGACTCTTTTGCATCTTCTCCGCCGGCAGACGGTATGCCGTCATAAGCCTCCAGCAGCCTGGAGATCTCAGGCCCCAGATATTCGCCGTGCTCCTCCCGGACCACGTCTCCCAGGATCTCATAGATTATGTTCCGGGCAGTGTCCTCATCTCCCATAAGCCAGGACAGTCTGGCGATCTGAAGACGGTAGCCTGCCTGATCTCCCCCGGGATTTTTAGCCTTCATATAATTCATGGCGCGTTGAAGAGGGATATTTTTCTTCTGTTCATACAGCTGTCTGGCCTTAAACTCTTTCTCCTCCAGCTGTTTTGTAATGTTCTTCACAGAACCGCCTTCTGCGCCTGTCTGCGACATGCGGATCCTCAGCTCTTCAATCTCCGCTGACAGCTTATCAAGCTCCTCATCGATTTTCCTGATCTCCGGATCTTCCCAAGCCGCCTCGCTGTCCAGATAAGATGCCGCCACCGCGTTGGCCGCCGCCATCCGGTTGGGCAGAGTGTCTTCTTTCTTTACCACCATCTGGGCATAAACCGCCGCCTGACGGCTGTCCCCCGTCAGCGCGCTGCCGTAAGCCCTGGCTCTCAGGGAGATCACATCCTCCGCGCCCTCCAGCTTTTCCAGATTCTCCTGGATCTTCTCATAATCATAGCTCCAGGTTCCGTCCATACTCAGGATCTGTTCTGCCGCCTCCAGGCGTTCTTTCGACTTGTCCGCCACGATCAGGTTCTCCTTCACCTGATTGTGGAGCCGGATCAGAGTCTCTTTGTCCTCCCCTGATTCCAGCCCTGCCCCGGCGTACCTGCAGATCTCCTCCAGAAGAGGATCGCTGCTTTTCTTCATATAGATCCGGCCCAGCTGGTCTGCATGTTTAAAATCGTTCTCATAGCAGAAGCTTAAGATGATCAGCTGGCGAGATGTGTCATTGGGCTGATTCTCCAGAGCCTGCTGGGCCAGAGTTCTGCCCTTTGAGTAAAATCCCAGTTCCAGAAAATTGCTGGCAAGATAATTCTCATTGCCCAGGGTCTCTTTCTTCCTGCTGATCCGGAAGAAAAGAAATCCTGCGGACGCCAGGATTACCGCCGTAACCCCGGCTGCAGCAGCGATCAGCCATTTTTTATTCAGTTTCTTCATGCTTCGCCCTCCCGCTGTCTGAACGACACGTCTGTCCTGGTAAGCCTAGGAAATACAGACTTAAAGACGGACAGATCCGTCACCGGATTATCCCGGAACATAAGAACGCTGAGCTCCTCCAGAGGCTTAAGCGGGGTCAGATCCGAAACCTGATTGTCATACATCCACAGACTCCTTAAGCGGACCAGACCCAATACGGGAGTCAGATCCGTCACCTGATTGCCGGAGATATCCAGATATCTCAGCTCTGTCAGGCCTGAGATCCCATCCAGGCTGGTGATCTGGTTGTCCCAGAGGCTGAGGCTGGTCAGGCCGGTAAGACCGGACAGCGGCGTCAGATCCGTGATCCGGTTCCTGGCCAGGCTCAGTTTCTTCAGAGAAACGAGACCGGATATCCGGCCTGCAGATGTCAGGTTGTCTCTGATCAGCGACAGGGACTCCAGACGGGTGCAGCTCTCCAGCCCTTCCAGAGACAGCTGGTCCTGATAAGCGATGCGCAGCTCACTTAAAAACGGCATGTATTTCAGGTCCGTCAGAGTATGGATCTCCCCTGTCTCTTCATATTCCCCCTGAGCAATGATATATGCCTGCTCCGTAAAAACCGTTCCCGCCGTTTCTTCTCCCCATCTGTCATAAGATCTCCCTACCGCAGTCAGTGAAGTAATCATAACGGCATCTCTTTCATATACAGGAGTCCCGTAGATCCCCAGTTTTCTGCGCACCAGAATTTCCACTCCCGGATCTTCAAACCGGATCTCCCTGTCAGGCACATCCAGCTGATATTCTGCCGTGGCAGTCTCGCTGCTGTACCCTCTGGAATTAAATACTTTTGCCTTCAGGGTGGAGGCCCCCGGCGGCAGGATCAGCGGTTCTTCGTAGATCAGGCTTTCTTCGTCAGGTTCTGTTCCGTCCATGGTCACATAGATGATCTCTTCTCTGTTTTCCGACCTGATCTCCACCATCTGCCATGTATCATAAGTCCCCGGAGCTACGGAAAATACCGGCGGTTTGGGCGTGGTCTTTCCATACAGACGGACAACCTCCTCGTCCTCCATCCGGCTGACTGCCTGAGCCAGAAGCTCTCTGGCCTCATCCTGTCTGCCCAGGCGTATGTACAATTCTGCCAGGGCCACATAGGCCTCCCCCTCAGCGGGATATTTCTCCGTAACGGTCAGGTAAACGGCTTCCGCCTGTTCATACTGTCCGTCTCCCTCCAGAGCGCCGGCCAGTCCTATGGCTGCTTCTTTGTTTCTCGGATCGATGTCGACTGCTTTCTGGAACGCCACAATGGCATCCTCATAATTCAGATCATTCATGTATCTGGCTCCCAGATCCAGATATTCCTCCATCTGTTCCCTTCGCCTCGCCGTGAAAATCATCAGCGCAGCAGCAGCCAAAAGTCCTGCCGCCACTGCTGCGGCTGCGATGACCAGCCACTTTTTACCGTTCTTTTCTTTTTCCATCCATCAGCCCCCGTAAATCTCCATTTTCCGACTCTTTTCAGATAATTATACCTCTTTTTCCAAATCTTGTATAGCTTTGGGAAACATTCTGCGTGAATAAGTCTTTTGTTAAATCATGAATTACCTATCGGGATGCAGCCTGCTATTTACAATATCTTCCAAAGCGTACAGGTACAGCGTTTCGTCCTGCTCTGCCAGGTCCCGTATTCTTTCATCAAAACCGGACTCTGAAAAGAGCGCGTAGAAAAACTTTCCCCTCTCTTTCTCAGGAGTCAGCTTGGCGCGGGTGTCCAGATATTCCTGATATCCGAAAGGCCTGCCCTTAAATTTACATTCACCGATCAGATATTCTTTCATCTGCTGTGACACGGCTACAAGGTCAATCTCCGTCTCCGCAATCCGAAGACCAGTTTCTTTTGTTGTATCCCGCACTGTGGTCTTTCCGAACCAACGTCCCATTTTGGCATAGCGGAACGGGAGGGCGTTCTCTCTTTGAAGCTTCTGCACATACTGCCGGCAGACATCCTCAAAAGCCAGAGCACCGAACTCATGAAGCAACGGTTCCACCTCATATTTGTACACGCCCTCCACATCCCCGGCCTCCAGATCCGAATAGTTGGTAAATACAAAGGCGTACCAAAACCGGAAAAAATTATCAGTCAGTCTGTAGATTCCCCGGCTTAAATTGGCCCGCTCCTTTGTCCCTGCATCAATGGAAAACTCCCGCGCAATAATTCCAATCTCCATAAGATTTCTTAAATAGATGCTGGTCTTGGAAGTGTCATCTACAAGGGCCTTCTGGCTGATATCATTTAACCTTGTATTACCCAGAGCCACCGCCTCGATCAAAGAGTTGTACAAAGCCGTCTCCCTAAGCTCCTGACGCAGAAGAAAATTCACTTCACTGTATAAAGCACAGCCTTTGGTCAGAATATTTTCTTTTATATTGTCGGCAAGGGACAGTCTCCGGTCAAATTGGCGGAGATAGTGGGGAATCCCTCCCAGCACGGCATAGAGCAGAATCTTCTCCCTCTCCGAATATTCGGGAAAAAATTTTATTGCATCATAAAATCCCATTTCCGTCATCTTATAAATTCCGGTAGCCCTGCCGTAAAGCGGATTCTTCTCTGCCAGTATCTCCTTCTCCATAAAGCTCATGGCACTTCCGCAAAGTATGAGCATCACATTGGCATCCTTAAAAATCTCATCCCACAAATTCTGAAGAATCGACGGAATCCCGGGATTGTCTTTGCACATATAGGGGAATTCATCAATGACCAGCAGTTTCTTCTTATCGTTATAAGGCAGATCCAGCACAGCTCGAAATGCTTTTTCCCAGTCCCCGAACTGGTCCATATATTGCTTTGCTGGAATCTCTTCCCTCATCATCTTTTCTGAAAAACTCTTTAACTGGAGCCTGTCCGTACATTCCCGGCAGGCAAAGAACACATGGGGTTTCCCCTTACAAAACTGTCTGAGAGTCTCTGTTTTCCCCACACGCCGCCTCCCATAAAGTACCACCAGCTGCCCGCCTTCTGCCTTATACCTATTTTCTAAAAACTGCAGTTCTGCCTCCCTGCCAATAAACATTATCCCGTCTCCTTCTTCTCAAATCGTGATTTACTGAATCGTGATTATATATCATTTTATCCTAAGAGGGGAAAATGTCAAGGGCTTTTGCCCATTCAAATATTTCGGGAGCAGAAACGACTTATATCTGCCGTCTCTGCTCCCGCTTAAAGTTTTCCTCAGATCCTATATTCTTTTTAAAAAGATCTCCCTCAGATGACCTCCGTACTTTTCTTTTACCATGACCGCTTCATATCCCTGACGGATCACGTTATTACGACTGTAACGATTATCCGGATGGACCGTACACATAAGATAACGGTATCCCTGCTCTCTCAGATCTGCCTCAGCCGCCTCCATGAGCCGCCGCTGAAGTCCGCGGCCCCTGTAAGGGGGCAGCACTGCCACAGAATCCATATGCGCCACCAGAGGAAGCTCCCCTTCCGGAAGACCGATGTCATATCCCATATTGTCCTCTTCCATACCCGGTACCACGGTCATAAACACGCCGGCCACCTGTCCTGACAGCAGGTCCACGGCTTTATAGCCCGTGCCTTTTTTGCCGGTCAGCATCTGATATGTATATTCCGCATTGTCTGCCATAAACCATTCCTTCTGCTCCATGGCCTCCCATGCGGCCCGGATCACGTCGGCAAACACCTGATAGTCTTCGGCGCAGGCCTTCCGGATCCTGAAATCTCCGGTTTCCATGAACTTCTCCGGCCTCCTTTTTTGCTGTCTCAGTCTCTCCAGGTTAAACGATGGAGACTGCCTTTTGTAGCCATCTTCTCAAATCCGTTCTGTCTCAGAGCCTCATAGAGCACGATGGACACGGAATTGGACAGATTCAGCGAGCGGATATCGCCCCACATGGGAATCCTCACACAGGTGTCCTCATATTCCACCAGGATCTCTTCCGGAATTCCGGCGCTCTCCTTGCCGAACATCAGATAACAGTCAGGCTCATAAGCCGGCTCCGTGTACACCTTTTTCGCTTTCGTGGTAGCCATATAGATCCTTGCCCCGGGATTTCGCTCCAGAAAATCTTCGAAGTTGCAGTACACAATCACTTCCAGCCTGTCCCAGTAGTCCAGCCCTGCCCTTTTCAGAGACTTCTCATTGATCTTAAATCCCAGAGGCTCTATGAGGTGCAGCCTGGTATTGGTAGCTGCGCAGGTTCTCCCGATATTTCCGGTATTTGCCGGCATCTCCGGCTCAAACAATACAATATTCATCCTTACCCTCTTCCATCCAGCCGCTTCACAAACCGTTCCATCCGTCCCAGGGCCTCTTTCAGGCTCTTCAGGGAATATGCGTAGGAGACTCTTAAGAATCCCTCCCCGCAGGCGCCGAAAGCAGTTCCCGGCACCACTGCCACCTTCTCCTCCTTCAGGAACCGGTTGGCAAATTCGTCCGAGGTCATGCCGAACCGTTTGATGCTGGGAAACGCATAGAAGGCTCCGTTGGGTTCGAAGCAGTCCAGCGCCATCTCTTTAAATGCATGGAGCACAAAACGGCGCCTCTGATCATATGCTTCCCGCATCATGGCCACATCCGCGTCCCCGTTTTTCAGGGCTGAAATCGCCGCATACTGGCTGGTAGTAGGTGCGCACATGATGGCGTACTGATGGATCTTCAGCATCTGCTCCAGGATGATATGGGGAGCCGCCGCGTATCCCAGCCTCCATCCCGTCATGGCATAGGACTTGGAAAATCCGTTGATCAGTACGGTTCTTTCTTTCATCTCCGGCAGCGATATTATAGATACATGAGGTTGTGAACCATAGGTCAGTTCACAGTAGATCTCATCAGAGAGCACAAACAGATCATGTTCCAGGATCACCTCTGCTATGGCCTCCAGGTCCGCCTTTCTCATGACCGCTCCTGTGGGGTTGTTGGGGAAGGGGAGGACCAGGATCTTGGTCCTGTCCGTGATCTTCTCCCTCAGTTTTTCCGGAGTCAGGCGGAACTGGTCCTTTTCCTCCAGCTCGATGATCACAGGCTTTCCTCCTGCCAGCACCGTACACGGCACATAGGACACATAGCTTGGCTGAGGGATGAGCACCTCGTCTCCCGGGTTCACCATGGCTCTCAGCGCGATATCAATGGCTTCGCTGCCTCCCACCGTGACCATGACTTCTCCGGCAGGGTCATATGTAACGCTGCAGCGCCGGTACAGATAATTGCAGATCTCTTCCTTCAGTTCTTTTAAACCTGCGTTGGATGTATAGAAAGTCCTTCCCTTTTCCAGAGAATAGATTCCTTCCTCCCTGATGTGCCACGGCGTCTCAAAATCCGGCTCGCCTACGCCCAGAGAGATGGCATCCTTCATCTCGTTGACAATATCGAAAAACTTCCGGATGCCTGACGGTTCGATGGTAACGATCGTATCTGATAAGGGGTTTCTCATGGCGTAATCAGCATCCTTTCATCCTGGACCTCCTGTACCAGCACCGTACCGTGATCCTTATATTTTTTCAGCACAAAATGGGTGGCCGTACTGAGCACCGAATCCAGGGTGGAAAGCTTTTCCGACACAAACTGAGCCACCTGGCGCATGGTCTTTCCCTCGATAAATACGGTAAAATCATAGGCTCCCGACATGAGATACACCGCATTGACTTCACTGTACTGGTAGATTCTCTCCGCGATCTTGTCAAATCCCATACCTCTCTGGGGAGTCACCTTTACTTCGATGAGAGCCACAACCTTCTCGTCGCTGGTATTGTCCCAGTTGATCAGTGTATGGTAGCCGCAGATGATATGCTCCTTCTCCATCTCGGCGATCTCGTTGGCAACCGCCACTTCGCTTTCTCCAAGGAGGATGGCCAGATCTTTGATATCGATCCTGCTGTTCTTCTCCATAACCGCCAAAATTTTCTCTCTCATAATGCTTCCTCCTGTTTCCATATTCTGTATAATTCGTCTTCCCTGGGCCGTTCCAGAAATCCCCGGACCGGACCGTAGCAGATCTCTCTTCCGATGCCCTCGCTGACCGTGCCTATGACTGCTGCCGGTATCCCTTCCCGGACCAGGCGGGCCGCCAGACGGTTCCCGTGGTCAGAGGCCGCCAGGACACAGCTGCTGTAAAGACGGTAAGGGTTCAGATCGTACCGCTCACAGATCTCCACGGTTTCCTGCCTTATGGGGATCCGGTAGAGGTCCACCTCAAATCCCAGCCCGTATGCTCCCGAAAGATTCCAGAGGGCGGTAAAGATACCGCCCTCTCCCACTGGCTCCCATTCCGAAGCGCCATATTCCCGCCATGGTACGGGATCATTGCCGCTGATCCCCATGTCTCTCAACATCAGTTCAACATAATCTTCAGAAAACCAGGCTGACAGTTCCCCGGCTCTGGCCTGTGCGATCCTTCTGGAACCTTCCTGTCCCGCGTACCCGGCCATCACCAGCTCCTGACCTGCCCTCAGATATCCTCTGGACTCTCTCTCTATGAGTCTCATGCACACTGCCTCCTTCTGACGGGCCGACTCTCCCTCGGCCGGGATCTGCCTTCCGGACCTGACAGCTGTGTTTCCCCGGCAGCTGAACTCTCTCCGGGCTGCCGTCTTCCGGAAACTAAGCCTGTCCTCCCGGACCCGCCGGGCCGCCGCCTTCCGGAGACTGAGCCTGTTCTCCCGGACCTGACGGGCCGCCGCCTTCCGAAGGCTGAGCCTGTCCTCCCGGACCTGACGGGCCGCCGCCTTCCGGGGGCTGGACCTGTCCTCCCGGATCTGACGGGTTCCCGCCCTGGGAGGGATCCTGCTGTCCGCCGCCCTCCGGTGCGGAGCCTGTCCCTTCTCCGCCGGTTCCCTCCGGCGGCACTGTCTGCACGGGCGCCTCCGGGCCCACTCTGTAGACGGCCTTGGAGGCATTATAAGTGTCGGTGTGAAGCAGGGTTTTCTCTGTCTCCACTCCGTCGATATAGACGCACTTCCACAGTCTGGATCTCAGGCCTCTGTGAGAACTCTGAACCCTGACTCTGGCCCCCGGGGCAAGGGAAGGATCTACCCTGGTGATCGGCTCTCCCGGATCCTGAACGCTGAGTGTCTCCGACTTGAACTTCAGAGTCCGGTTGGCAGGTCTGGTCTCCTTTCCGTAGATGGTGAACGTCAGAGTCCTGCCGCTTGTTCCCGCCTCCACATAGACAGGAGTATCATAGGGATTGGTAACCTTGATATCTTTATAAGTTCCTGCGATAGCCGCGTCGTTGGACGGCGGCACATAGCTTACGACCATGGAATGGTTCTGTCTCTGGGTGATCTCCAGCTCCGCAAACAATGCGGCATTATACAGGGTGGTGGCGATCTGGCACACTCCGCCGCCTATGCTGTCCACCACCTGGCCGTTCTCATAAGCAGACGCCGCGGCATAGCCGTTAGCCCTGGTAAATGGCTGCATACATTCGTAACCGGACAGAGTCTCCCCGGGCATCAGCACACGGCCGTTGATCTTCGAGGAACCTACCTTAAGATTAGTGGCCCTGGCCTGGCCGCTGGAACTGAAATCGGTGGAAAAAGTGCCCAGCACATCCTGTATCTGGGACAGCATCTCCGTGGTCTTCACCGGCTCCGTCACAACCACCGCCGCTTTCACGGTCACCGGCTCAGTAAGACCGGACTCTAGGGCTGCGTTCAATGCCGCTGTGGTCTCCTCCAGATCCACGGCAATACCGGTCTGGGAAGGAGTCACGACAAACCGGCCGTTCTCCCGGACGATGGAGGCATCCTGAGCTTCCCTGACAAAGGGAGCACACTGTTCTTCCACAAATCCGGCCACCGCATCCCCGTTGATCTTCAGTTCCAGTTCTACGTCAACAGGATCTCTGCTCAGATCCTTCTGTTTCATATAGCGTTCAATAATATTGCCTGTATGATATTCTTTTACAGACTCTTCCACCACATCGGTATTGTCCCAGCAAAATCCCAGATCCTCCGCCGTGGTTTCCACCAGGGTTCCGTCCACATCCAGGCTCACGGTCTGGGCGGACAGGCCGGACACATAATCCTCGATCTTCTGCTTCGCTTCCTCTGTCTCCAGACCTCCCAGCTGCTGTCCTCCCACAGAAAGCCCTTCCGGTACGACTGCACCGTAAACCGCCGGCATCGCCCACATAAGGCTGAACACCAGGGCGCTTAAGCCTGCTGCACCTATCCATTTTTTCATAATCTCTCCTCAGACCGCCTCCTGCTTTTAATAACTCAGAGCACTCAGAACCATGGGCGCAACCATGGCCAGCACCAGCAGGATCACGATAATAGAAGATACGATCTTTCTGTTCTTTTTATTATTAAAATCAAACATTTCTCCACTCACCTCTTCATTATTCTTCCGTAAAGTTTATTGTATGATATTTTGGTAATTCATGCAACCCTTGTTTTTGTCTTTTTACTGCCGGTTATTCCAATTTTATCCTTCCGATCTCCACGGCTTTCCCGTTATAACTCAGAGGATCTCTGTCTCTGTAATCAAACAGAATCATTTTTCCGTCTCCCAGGACCTCCACATGGACCATCCTGCTTACCTGTCTGGCATCACAGCCCGCATACGCTTTCAGATATTCGGGACTCTGGCGCTCTTTTATAAAAAAATCCCGTACAGCCCCTTTATAGGGACTCTGATCCCTGGCAAACCGGGGACGGCTCTTTATATTCTCCCTGAGATACAGATCGCACATAAGCAGATCCCGGTATCTCTCCAGGTTTCCCGGCTCTCTCTCCTTCAGGAAATCGAAAAGGATCTCGTATCTGGCCAGACGGCTGTGGTTCACCTGATCCAGCCCCATCCTTTCATAATGATCTCCGATGGCCCGGAACATGTCAAAGGGCGACTGCCACTGTGTCTCCATCTCCTGCAGTGTACAGGAAAACTGGCCGCTGTTATAGTAGATTTCCGTCATCTCCTCCACCTTTTTCATCTCCAGAATCTGTCCGTAATCCAGCCATTTGGTGGAGAGCACCTCGTAGGGAGGTTCTCTGTGAAACTTTAATCCGTACTCCGGAACCATCCCGGCCATGGGGGAACCTTTGAGCACCTTCAGAAATCCCAGCTGCAGCTGATCCGGTCTCATGCGGTACACACGGTCAAAAGACCGGCGGAAACTGTCAAAGTCCTCACAGGGCAGGCCGGCGATCAGATCCAGATGCTGATGGATATTGGCAAATCCTCTGACGGTCCTGACCGTCTGCTCCAGACGCTCAAGATCCATGGTCCTGCGGATCTCCCTGATGGTCTCCCCGTGAGTGGACTGCACTCCGATCTCCAGCTGGATAAGCCCCGGCCGCATCTGCCTCAGTATGTCCAGCTGCTCTCCGCTGATGAGATCTGCAGATATCTCAAAATGAAAATTGGTCACTCCGTTGTCATGATCCAGCAGATACTGCCAGATCTCCTGACAGTGATTCCTGCTGCAGTTAAAGGTCCGGTCCACAAATTTCACCTGGGGCACTCTGTTGTCCAGAAAAAAGGACAGCTCCTTTTTCACCAGCTCCAGACTTCTGAACCGGACTGTCTTATCCACAGAAGACAGGCAGTAGCTGCAGGAATAGGGACAGCCTCTGCTGCTCTCATAATAGAGGATCCTGTGTTCCATCCCTTCCAGGCTGTCATAAGGAAAAGGAATCCGGTCAAGAGGCAGGAGGGGCCTGTCTCCCGTGGATCTGATCCGACCGTCGGCGGTCCGGAAAATCAGTCCCCTTACGTCCTCCGGCTCTCTGCCTTCCTCATAGCATCTGATCAGTTCCTCGAAAGTCTCTTCCCCCTCCCCGGTCATCACTCCCTTTACTGCCGGTTCCTCTCTCAGAATATTTTCCCCGTCATAAGATACCTCCGGCCCGCCCAGCCAGACCGCCGTCCCCGGCAGGACCAGAGCCAGGTCTCTCACCAGCTGCCTGACATACCCGATATTCCAGATATAGCAGGAGAATCCCACCAGATCCGGCTTCCTTTTATAAATATCCTCCAGAATCCTGTCCGTCTCGTGGTTCATGGTGTACTCCCGGATCTCCACGGAACGATCCTGGCTGCAGGGCCCTTTATTAGCCTCTGCATATGCCTTCAGGCTGCAGACTCCCAGATTGGAATGGATATATTTCGCATTGATCGCTGCCAGCAAAATCTTCATGATCTTTTCTCCCGGACTGTCACACTTTTATGATGTGGTATCCCGCCGCCTTGGTGAGCCGGTTCATAATGGCCTGTCCCAGGTGGTCTCTGGAAAAGCTTTCCGAATAAATGGCTTCGACTCCAAGGCTGTCAAATTCTCTCAGCACCGCAAACAGATTGTGAGCGATCGTCTCCTCCCTGCCCCGGGTCCCCAGGCTCCGGAGCCAGATGCCCTCATCCGGATATTTCTGCCTGGTCTCATCGGTGCAGATGATCCCTACCTTCTTCCCCACAGCCGCCTTCTCCAGTGCAAGCCTGGTGATGGCAGCCGTCACTCTGGAGCTGACGGCAGTCATATGGGCTTTTGGCTGTCTCTCCCACTCCTCATCCTCCACCAGGACCAGTTCCGCCTTCGGCGCATAATGGCGGTACTTCATGCCCGGAGCCCTGGGCTTTAAATCTGCCTTTACGGGAGAAATCACGGCCGGATCCGTTTCCACCCTGCCTACGGTCTTCTCCAGCATCTCCATGGTCACGGCGCCTGGCCTGAGCAGGATGGGGACGGCGCCGGTGACGTCTACGATGGTGGACTCCACTCCGATACCCACGGGGCCGCCATCCAGTATCATGTCGATACGTCCGTTCATATCCTCATACACGTGTTCCGCCGAAGTAGGGCTGGGCCGTCCCGATGTGTTGGCGCTGGGAGCGGCCACGGGCACGCCTGCCAGCCGGATCAGCTCTCTGGCCACCGGGTCGTCCGGCATACGGACCGCCACCGTGTCCAGACCGCCTGTAGTCCCGTAAGGTACCACGCTGCTTTTGGAAAATACCATCGTGAGAGGTCCGGGCCAGTAAGCCTCCATCAGTTTTCTGGCCGCCCCGGGGATCTCCTGCACCAGGGGCTCCAGTCCTGACGGGTCCGCGATGTGGGCGATCAGAGGATTATCCGATGGACGTCCTTTTGCGGCATAGATCTTCTTCGCCGCCTCCTCATCCAGCGCATTGGCCCCCAGGCCGTAAACCGTCTCTGTGGGGAAAGCCACCAGACCACCGTCTCTCAGGATCCGGGCCGCCTCCTGCAGCTGCTCTCCCAAAACAGCACTCTTATCTATCACCATCACTCTGGTCTTCATGATCATTCCTTCTTCTTTTTCACAACTTGTCAACTGCATACGCCTTCTCATTATACACAACCGAACCATGGATTGCAACTGATGGCAGCGGTTCTTTTTTTTCCGTTTTTCAATATACTTTAATCGAGAACGCTTCCCCGGAGCCCCATGTGAAACCATTGATAAAAAACAGACCTTCAGGCGCAGAGTTTATCATGACCCTGCTTCTTCTATTTTTAATCTATCACCTGGCCCGCCATGCGGCCATGCTTACTTCATCCGTAACTGCCCCGTCTCCTGTCCCGGTTCCTCAGACTGTAGTCGTTCTGGACAGCGGACACGGCGGTTTCGACCCTGGTAAGATCGGCATCAACGGCAGCCTGGAAAAAGACATTAACCTGGAGATCGCCCGGAAACTGAAATCTTATCTGGAGGCCTCCGGCATAACTGTAGTCATGACCCGGGATGAGGATACTGGCCTGTACAATCAACGGGACAGCAACAAAAAAGCAGCGGATATGAAAAACCGCTGCAATCTCATCAACGAGGCAAACCCTGCCCTCACTGTCAGCATCCATCAGAACAGTTATCACGAGGAGGCCATAAAGGGAGGGCAGGTATTTTACTATAAGGATTCCGCCGAAGGGAAAAAACTGGCTGAAATCCTGCAAAAACGTTTTGATTATGTACTTGGCGAAAACAATACCCGGTCAGCCAAGGCCAATACCAACTACTATCTGCTGCTCCACGTCCGTTCCCCCATCGTCATAGTGGAATGCGGATTCTTAAGCAACTTTGCAGAGGCAGACAACCTGACTTCCGAAGATTATCAGGACCGGCTGGCATGGACGATCCATATGGGGATCATGGAATACCTTAATTCGGACCCGGCCGGCTCATCTCATTATAATCCCTGACTGCATCCTCCATGATCTCATTCATGTACATGCAGAGGATACTGGTCCGGTCATACATCTGCCACAGTTCAAAATTATCATCCTCTTCCACAAAGTCCCGCACGTCACAGGCTGTACCTGCTACCGACTCGACATTGAGAAGGGCATAAAGCTGAGCCATGTTCTTGATCTGATCCTGGCTCAGTTCTTTTCCTCTCAGCTCTTCCACTGCCTTCCTGTAGAAAGTATTCCTGAGAAATTCCTCTGCGTATCCTTCAAAATCCTGAAGATTCCGGTCCGGATTATTCTTCTTCTGTGCCCAGGCGGACACATCGGTCCTCTCTGTGGTATAGTAATATTGGTCCGTATTAAAATACTGGAGGACTCCGTACTGGCAGGGAGAGACGGCCAGGGCCGACGTAACGATCTCATCGATATCATATTCATCGGAAGTCTTGTAGTGCTGTACATGGATGTGACCGCTGAGGAACAGCCTTACATCCCATTCGTCCAGGATCTGTTCCAGCTCCTCCGAATGTTCGATGGTACAGTTCTTTTCATAGATCCTGCTCTCATCCAGAAGATTATGGTGAGCCACTGCGATGACTCTGCGCTCATCATCCCAGGCCTTCTCCAGCACTTTATCGATCCATTGGTAAGTCTCCGACCGGATCATCCCTCCTACCTGAGCTCCGTTCTCATACTGACAGCTGTCCAGCATCAGAAGCCATGTTCCGTCTGTCAGCTGATAGACATAGCTGAGAGAAACAGGATCCCGGCTCAGGGCCTCTCTGTAACCAAAGTCCTCATAGATGGCGGCAAACTGCTCCGGATTCACCGTTTCCGCCGGAACCGATTCATCGGATCGGAAAGAAGCGGCCTGGGGGTTATTGATGTCATGGTTGCCCGGGATCACTGCCACGGGAATTCCCGCAGCTTCCACCCTGGCCAGCTGCTGTGCCAGGGTCTCATGGCTGAGTCTGGCGCCGTTGAGAGTCAGATCTCCTGCCAGGATCAGAACCTGGGGACGCCTGCGTATGACCTCATCCAAAAAAGCATCCGTGATCTCCCATGTATAGGAGACCAGAAGTCCGTCCCTCTCTGACGCCATCTGTGTAAAGGCATTGCCGAAATCCGTCAGCTCCTTGGACAGATAATGGATATCCGAAGCAATGACGATCTCCGGGTTCACCGTCCCGGTCTCTGTAGAAAGCTCCGGAAGCTCCAGAGGCTCTATGGTCGTCTCCTCCGGCAGAAGGGGCGGAAGGGTCGGGCCCTCTTCCGTCTCGATCTCCGTATGTTTCTCTATGATAATATCCGACCCGGCTGCCGGGTCAGATCTTCCTCCGTTTAAGTAAGAACAGCCGCTCAGGAACACCAGCCCTGCGCACAGCCCTGACATTCCCAAAAATGAAACTATTTTTCCCATCAAATCTCCTCTGTCAATCATTCACTTTCACCGTATCCCAGACAGACGCGGGCTCAAACCCCAGCTTCCAGCATCCTACTCCGGCCAGATCATATTCGCTGATCAGGTCCATCTTCAGAGCCAGGGACCGCTCATCCTCCATCCAGATCTGCTTCAGTCCATCTTCTGTCGGAAGCTCTCCGTAATACTGACCGATCTCCTCCTGCCAGTAGAGATCCACATTATTTTCCTCAATCCATCTCTGAGCTCCCTGAATCCCCAGGGCAGAGGAAGTGGTTTTGCCGTCTTTTTCCGTCCATACTCTGGTGTAAAACGGCACCGCATTGATCACTTTCTCATGAGGCACCTGTTCCAGCGTCTTCTCGATCCCTTCTTTTACATAGGGATAGGAAGCCACAGAACCGGCTTCCCCTCCGGCGAAATGCTCGTCATATCCCATGATGATCACATAATCCGCCACTCTTCCCTGCTCTGCCCGGTTATAAAAAGAGTTATAGCCGGCGGGAACATAATTATCTACGGATAAGATCACCCCTTCCCTGCGGCAGGACACGGAAAGTTCTCTGATAAACTGAACATAATGGGGGCCCGCCGAAGGTTTGATGCCTTCAATATCCAGGTTGATCCCATCCAGATCATACTGTTTTACATCAGCCATGAGACTGGATATGAGTTTCTTGCGGACTGATGTCCGGGCAAAAAGGATCTCGGAATTGACATTGTCGCCCATGTTGAAATTATCCAGTGCGGCCCACACCTGCATCCCCAGGTCATGAGCCCTGTCCACGTAGTCCCGGTCCGCATAGGAATGATAGCTGCCGTTGTTGTCCGTCAGGGCAAACCAGGTAGGCGCGATCACATTGACCCCCTTCGTGTTGGAGATCAGCTCTTCCATGGCGCCGTTGGCATCCACGTGAGTCACCTGATGCCAGGCAAGACACACTTTCTCATCCAGAGAAATACTGGTATATACGGGAAGCTGGGCGGTGCAGGGATTTTCCGCAATTTCCATGTTCCTGATGACCTTGTTCTTTATGTATCCTGTACAGCCGTCTTCTGTCCGGACTCTGGACCACTCCTCCGACTGATCCAGGACCACCACCCTGCCGCCTTTCTCCACCCATGTGAGAACCGGGCTCTTGATATCCTCCCCTGGCCGCACTGCAGACCTTTTGGAGACGGCAGCCGTCTGCCGCGGCTCCCATCGGTTATCCACATAGATCCTGCACGGTTCCTCTTCGGTGTAGATGCGAAGCTCCACGGCCGTATAGTTGTTGATCAGTCCCAGGGAAAGGTAGATACCGCTCTCCTCCGCCAGCAGAAGCGGCTTCCCTGTACTGCCCTCAGTACGTTTATCCGCATAGACGATGGCATCCGGAAGAGTATACACCAGAAGCTTCTCCACATCGTCCCAGTAAAATTTCTCATTCAGGTTCTCGTTCACCCAACTGACAGGCAGATAGGTCTGTCCGTCCCGGGTGATTCCTCTGACCTGCTGCAGTTCTTCATTGAAAAAGACTGCAGTCTCCTCTCCCTGTACTCCCAGTACCTGGCACAGATCCGCCGGTTCCTTGGACGGAATATACCGCTGGGCCACACTCCAGCCGATGACTGCCGCGATCAGGACAAGCAGTCCTATTGCTACAAAAATCGGAATCCTCTTCTCTCTCAAGGTCCCTCCCTCTGGTTGACATCCCACATCATATTTGTCTTTAAGTATAACATATTTTTATAACCCTGTATCTTAAATTTTCTTTAAGCGCACAAAAACGAGACAGTCCTGCAGAGATTCGGGCCTCTGAAAAAGCCCGGATTCCCCAGGACTG